>Ga0256829_1000149_pt1 | contig 89110 bp, 95 predicted proteins | sample 131447metaG_FD_185979 | JGI IMG/M metagenome (GOLD analysis project Ga0256829, IMG submission 185979) | Hydrothermal vent microbial communities from Lau Basin, Pacific Ocean - 131-447 | ecosystem: Environmental > Aquatic > Marine > Hydrothermal vents | place: Pacific Ocean: Lau Basin | collected... | reverse complement strand
TCACCCACCCAACTCTGTCCCATGCCTGCACCCGATTTGTTGAAGGTGCCAGAAAACGAATCACGTTCACGTCCGCTCGATCAAGAGAAAAATGCATGCCCGCGAAAACTTGTGGGTAACTTCAAGCCCCATGACCCCCTCGAGTCGCGCCGCTTCGCGCGCCAGCGCCGACACTTGTGACGCTGGGACCAGACCCTTAGCCAACAGTTTTTTCTTGGTTGAAAGCTCATCCAGAACCAGCGCGTGCTGTTTTTTCTGGGCAACATATTGCGCCTCCAGCCCTCTGATCTCGGCCTTGATCTGCTGTTGCTGGCCCGCCATCTGTGCGGCCTCCTTCGCCAGCGACGCGCGCCGGGCCGCAAACAGGCGAACCTGCCCGTCGATTAACCCCTGCATCTCGGGGTGACCCTGGGCCGCCCGCCGCAGAGCCGCGTCAAAGTCAATCGTACGTTTGTCATCGCGCTCGGCCTCAAGACGCGCGCGACGGGCCTGCAGTTCGAAATACTGGCCCTCGATTGCCTGCAGTTCGGATTTTTTGGCGCGAGCATCCAGACGGATGAGGACCTCACCGGCCGTTACAATCGTCCCTTCGTGGACCAGAACTTGCCGGACCACCCCGCCTTGGAGATGCTCGACAACCTGACGGTTTTGGGCAACTTCCAACCGGCCCGGCGCGATAATCGCCCCGGAAATCCTGCTTGTTACACTCCAACCACCAAAGCCGAGGACCAGAACCACCAGCGCCAGATACCCGGCAAGCAAAGGGCCAACCGTGCGCAGTGATCCCGCCCGTTTCCGGGCCCCCGGATCCCGCGGCGAGGGATGCCCCCTCATGGCCGCCCCGTCAAATCCGCGGGTTTGGCCAGTTGCACATGGTTTTTCACCCGTTTCTTCAGGACTTCATCGCGCGGACCAAAGGCGCGGCGGCAACCGCCCTCGATCAACAAAAGAAGGTCACATTCAACGATAGCCGCGGGACGATGAGCCATGATGATAACCGATTTTCCACGACCCTTCATCGCCCGAATCGCCCCATTCAGCGCCGCCGAACCCTCGGCATCGAGATTGGAACTGGGCTCATCAAGGACCAGCACCACGGGATCGCCAAAAACCGCGCGGGCCAGACCAATGCGTTGAATCTGCCCCCCGGACAGGCGCCCATTGTTGGGACCGACCCGGGTGTCATAGCCGTTTGGCAGACGCAGGATCATTTGGTGCGCAGCGGCCATTTTTGCCGCAGCAACCACCTTGTCCGCGTCGGGTCGGCTTGACATGCGGGCAATATTTTCCGCAACCGTGCCCTCAAACAGCGAAACCCGCTGCGGCAGATAGCCAAAATAGCGCCCCAGAACATCAGGGTGATATTGCTGGATTGGGGCTCCGTCCAGACGCACCTTTCCTCCGGCCACAGGCCAGACGCCGATCAGGGCGCGAGCCAATGTCGTTTTGCCGGCACCGCTTGGTCCGATCACCCCCAACGCCTGCCCGGGCATGAGACGAAAGGACATCATCCGCAAGGTTGGCTGTTTTTCCCCGGGCGGAATCACGGTCAGCTGATCGACCTTTAGATGCGCGCGGGGCACCGGCAGCGGAGTTCGTGCCGCATCGGGGGGGATATGCGTCAGACGCTCTGATAGGCGGTGCCATCCCGCTTGCGCACGCAGGACCATGGGCCATTGCGCGATGGCCTGCTCGACCGGCGCCAGAGCGCGCCCCAGCAGGATCGAGCCAGCAACCATCGCCCCGGCGCTCATCTGCCCCTTGAGAACCAGATACGCGCCAAGCCCCAGCATCGCGGATTGCAAGAACAGCCGCAGCGCCTTTGACCCGCTGAGGAACGTGCCGGTAAAATCACTGGCCGACATCGTCCTTTGCAGCGATCGGTCGCGCAAAAGCGCCCAGCGATCGCGAACCGCCCCGCGCATCCCGAGGCTCTGTACCAGCTCCGCCTCTTGCACGACATTTTCGGCAAACTGATCAGCCCGAACGCTGGCATGATTTGCCTCGGCCACAAGGTGTTTGGTCGTTAATTGGTTGAGGCCGGTGAAGGCAATCAGGACCGCTCCGCCGCTGACGGCCAGATAGCCAAGCCACGGGTGAAAAACGAAAATCGCCAGCAGGAATACCGGCGTCCAAGGGATATCAAAAACCGCGATCAGGGCGGGCGATGACAACAGCCGCTGGACCGCCTCGAGATCGCGCAGGCCGACGTCGGGACCGGACCTTGTGGCGCTCAGGGTGGCTAGCCGCAACCCGGTATCAAACACTCGCCGGTCCAGAAGCGCCTGAAACCGACCGCCGGCACGGGCCAAAACACGCCCGCGGGCATAATCCAGTACCGCCATGATGACATAGAGGAACGCCACAAGAAGGGTCAGCGCGATCAATGTCTCGGGCGAGCGACTGCCCAGCACACGATCATAAACCTGCAGCATGTAGATCGGGCCGGTCAGCATCAGCGCGTTCACGAAAAAGCTGAACAGAAATGTCGAAAAGAACAGCGTCCAACTGGCGCGCAACGCCCGGCGCAGTTCGGCGCGCCCTGTCTGATCCGTCATATGGCTGGCCCCGACTTCCAGAAAATGTTATTCAAGCCGCAACGGACAGGTGACCCCCTCCGCCGCGCCGACATAGAATTGTGTAATTGTGTTAAATAAGTGACAATGGATGCTTGTATCGTTCCGACAATTAAGATTCAATTCGATCCACATCCTGCAACCGATAATCAGAACGAATGAAACATAGCTTGCCATTTGTGACCACACGGCCGGACCGCCTGCGTCGGCTCTTTTTGCTGGTTCTCCCACTGACCGTGGGTCTGGCGGCCTGCGCGCCACAGCCGCGGCCAAGTGGCATAAATGACCCGGGCGAAACGCAGAACCGGAGGGTTCATGCATTCAACACCGCTCTGGACCGTGCCATTCTGAAACCAGCATCCCATTCATATATGAAGGTCACCCCCAACCCGATTGCGCGTGGGGCCAGCAATTTGGCCGCCAACCTGTCCCTGCCCGGTGTGATCGCCAATGACCTGTTGCAACTGAAGCTTGGGGACGCGACCTCGAACACGCTGCGCCTGGCACTGAACTCGACCTTCGGAATCGCCGGGCTGATCGACGTCGCCAGCCAGAACGGTCTGGCCCAGCGCGATACGGATTTCGGCCAGACGCTGCAGGTCTGGGGCGTTGGCGAAGGCGCCTATGTCGAGCTGCCCATCCTCGGCCCCAGCACCCAGCGGGATGCGCTGGGAACGGTGGTGGATTTCGCCGCCGACCCGCTGCGGCGTCTGCTGACCGGCCCGCGACGCTATATTTCGCCCGTCGCCCATGCCCTGAAAAAACTGGAAGACCGCGACACCTATGCAAGCACGGTCGATTCAATCCTTTATGACAGTGCCGACAGCTATGCCCAAGCGCGGTTGTTGTACCTTCAAAGCCGCCGCAGCAAGTTGTATGGTGGCGTCAGCGCCGCCGATCTGGAGGACCCCTATGCCCAGTAAGATACCCCATGAGCGGACGGGTTTCGACCGCCGCCAGACCTTGATCGGACTTGCCGCCGGCCTGATGGCCGCAGGATGGACGTCGCCGGTTCTGGCCCTCAGCAACGCCGCCGCCCGTCACCTGATCGACCAACTGGTTGGCGACCTGAACAAGATCATCAACTCGGGTGGCAGCAAGGCCACCATGTACCGCGAATTCGAAAACCTGTTCAGCAAATACGCTGATGTGCCAATCATTGCCCGCAGTTCGCTGGGCGTCGCGTGGCGGCGAGCCAGCGCCGGACAACGCCGCCGCTACACTGCGGCATTTCGGGGCTATATGGCGCGCAAATATGGCAACCGTTTTCGCGAATTCATCGGCGGCAAAATCGTGGTGACCGGCGTGCACAAGGTCAAGAGCGGCTATCTGGTCTCATCGGTCGCCCATCTCAAGGGTCAGGCTCCATTTGCGGTGGATTGGCAGGTGTCCGACAAGAGCGGCAAGAACAAGATGTTCAATCTGTTCATCGAAGGCATCAGCCTGCTGGCGACCGAACGCACCGAGGTTGCCGCGATGCTGGACAAGCGCCGGGGCAACATCGACAAACTGATCCGCGACCTGAAAACGGCCAGCTAACGCGTTTCGACAAATGGTCGGGATATGCTGATCGCCAAACGCCCGCGAGTGCCAAAGGCGTGGCCGAGTTTTGGTAATTCATCCCTGTCTTAAAACGCTTCAGGGCCGCCTTGGCCGCCCAAAGATCGCCCCCAGAACGTCGGTCAGGATATTGTGGGCCTGCGTGTCCCGCGCAAGAGGTGTTGGCTGCTGGCCCCGCGTCGCCGGCGGCAGGGTATCGCGGCTGGGGTCGAACATCGGCAACGGGCGCGGCGGCACCCCCTTGTCCACCCGCAGCATCGTCTGTTTCCAGATCTCTGCAGGCAAACCGCCGCCGGTCACGCCGGTCAGCTTTGAATTGTCATCATATCCCATCCAGACCCCGGCCACATAATCCGCGGTAAAGCCGATAAACCACGCATCCCGCGCCCCTTGCGTGGTTCCGGTCTTGGCGGCAATCGGCCTGTCCGGCAGTTGCGCCCGCCGCGCGGTACCAATCTTGGCCACCTGTGACATCATGTAAATCAGCTCACGGTCGGCCTGTTCGCTGATGACCCGCTCTCCCATGCCGACGGATTGCTCCATAAAGGGCGCCTTGTCGCCCTTCAGGGACAGCGACAAAAGGCCATAGGGCCGCACGCTGGTTCCCCCGTTCAGGATCCCGGCATAGGCCCCAGTCATCTCCAACAGCGAGGATTCACTGGCCCCAAGCGCCAATGCCGGGCCCGTTGCCAGCTGGCTGTTGATCCCGAAACCATGCGCCACCGTGCGAACCGCGTCGCGGCCGACATCCTCGCTGAGGCGCACTGCCGGAATGTTGAGAGAATAGGCCAGCGCCTTGGTCAGGCTGACCGGACCCAGAAACTTGCCGGAATAATCGCGCGGCGTCCACGGGCCCGAGCCGGGAATGTTGATCGTCAGCGGCGTGTCATCAATGATCGAATCATAGCGCCACCCCAGATCCAGTGCCGCAGCATAGACGAACGGCTTGAACGATGAGCCCGTCTGCCGTTCGGCCTGCGTCGCCCGATTGAACAGACCGGCACCGTCCAGCTTGCGCCCGCCAACCATCGCCCGGACCGCACCATCGGCCGACATGACGACGATGGCGGCCTGCGCCTTTGAACCCTTCCTCAGCTTGCTGTCGAAAACCGAGGTCAGGGCGTCCTCGGCCGCCTGCTGAATACGTGGATCAAACGTGGTTTTCATCACCACATCGGCCTTGGACGCCTTGACAAAGACCGAAGGCGCCGCCTCCATCGCCCAGTCGGCGAAGTAGCCTCCCGCCTGAGATTGCGCCGCCCCCGACAGACGCGCCGGGTTGGCCCGCGCAGCGGCAACCTGTGCCGGTGTCAGATAGCCCTGATCCTGCATCAATCCCAGAACCACACTAGCCCGCGCATTGGCCCGCGCCAGATTGCGCGTCGGCGCATAATAGGATGGTGCCACCAGCAACCCGGCCAGCAACGCCGCCTCGGCCGGCGTGTCATCACGCGCGGATTTGCCGAAATACCGCTGACTGGCCGCCTCGAACCCCTGTGCCCCGGCACCCAGATAGGCGCGGTTCAGATAGATCATCAGGATCTGATCCTTGGTGTATTTCAGCTCCAGCGCAAAGGCAAAGGGCACCTCCATCAACTTGCGGCCGATGGTGGCGCGACGACACTCGGCCTGAAACGCCCGCTGGGAAATCCCCGAGCTGGGCTGGTAATTGTGGCCCAGACACAAGATCTTGGCGACCTGTTGGGTAATGGTCGAGCCGCCATTCCCCTGCAACGGCCCACGCCCGGCTGCAAGGTTGATGCGAATAGCGCTGAGAATACCACGCGGGCTGATACCGAAATGATGGTAAAACCGTTTGTCCTCGGTGGCGATGACCGCCTCTTTGACATAGGGCGAAACCGTATCCGGCGTGATGATCCCGCCAAACTGTGCACCGCGCCAAGCAAAAACCTTGCCATCCTTGTCCAGCATCGTCACCGAGCCGCGCGCCCGCCCGTCGATCTGGTCCACCGCCGGCGGCAACAGCACATAGTAGTAGCCGGTCATCGCCCCCACGACGATCACCAGCAACCAGCCGATCCGCCAGCCGAACCACCAGAGCAGGCGCAGGATCTTGCCCAAAAGCCATCGGAACGCCCGCGAAAAAATATCCCGTGGCGGCTGCTTTTTCTTGCGCCGTCGCTTTTTACCGGGTGGAGAATCGGGCGGCCTCTGGCTGCCCCCTCCGGACGGCGCGCGCCGGGGCGTCACCGAACCCGGCTTTTTGCCACCTCTGAATCCCATGGATTTTACTGCCTGCCAACATTTCTTTGGATCAGACTACGCCGTTCTGCATCAAATGTGGAGAGTTCAAGGCGCAAAACGCCAGCAAGTTTCCGCCCATTTTTTCAGCACTGCCCGCCATTGGTGCATTTTTTGCGCACAATTCCCCGAAATCATCCCCTCCACAGCCGCGCTTTGCTTGTCCTTACGGGGGTTTTTGCCGGTTTTGGCAGCGTAACTTCTGGCAAGGGGGACTCGGTCTTGTCTCGAATGAAAAGGAACACAATGTGAAACTTGTTATCGCCGCAATCAAACCATTCAAACTGGAGGAGGTCCGCGAGGCGCTGACCCGCGCAGGCGTTCGCGGAATGATGGTCACCGAAATCAAAGGGTTTGGCGCCCAATCAGGCCATACTGAAATTTACCGCGGCGCCGAATACGCGGTGAATTTCGTCCCCAAGGTCAAACTGGAAATGGTCGTCAACTCCGATATATCCGATCAGGTTGTGGAAATCATACAGAATACCGCCCGAACCGACAAGATCGGCGACGGCAAGATCTTTGTCCTCGATGTCGAACAGGCCGTGCGGGTGCGCACCGGCGAAATCGGCAACGACGCGCTTTAACCCACTCGAAAGGGAAACCGATGAAACCGAAGCTTTCAACTCTGGCCGTGACGGCCGCAATGACGCTGACACCGGGCATGCTTTTCGCAGAGACCGCAAAGGCTACCATGGACAAGGGCGATGTTGCCTGGATGATGGTCTCGACCCTTCTGGTCCTGATGATGATCCTGCCGGGTCTTGCACTGTTTTATGGCGGACTGGTGCGCAGCAAGAACATGCTGTCAGTCCTGATGCAATGCACCATGATCACCGCCGTGGTGATGGTGGTCTGGGTCTTTTACGGATACTCGTTCGCCTTTGGCGGCGGCACCAACCCTTTCTGGGGAGGCTGGGGCAAGGCGTTCCTGTCAGGTGTCAATATCGACAGCATGGCCGCGACCTTTACCGATGGGGTGGTGATCCCCGAATATGTGTTCATCGCCTTTCAGATGACATTTGCTGCCATCACCCCTGCCCTGATCATCGGTGCATTTGCCGAACGGATCAAATTCTCGGCCCTGATGGTATTCATCCTCTTGTGGGTCACGCTGGTCTATTTCCCCATTGCGCATATGGTATGGGATGGCTCGGGCTTTCTCTTCAACCTCGGCGCACTCGACTTTGCCGGCGGCACGGTGGTTCATATCAATGCCGGGATCGCGGCCCTGATGGGCGCACTCGTGATCGGCCCGAGAATTGGCTTTGGCAAGGACATGATGGCCCCGCATTCAATGACCCTGACGCTCGTGGGCGCCGGCATCCTGTGGGTCGGCTGGTTCGGCTTTAACGCCGGCTCGAACCTCGAAGCAAACGGGGGCGCGGCGTTGGCGATGATCAACACCTTTACCGCAACGGCGGGCGCTATCGTGGCCTGGTCGATCATCGAGACCTTTACCCGCGGCAAGGCGTCGTTGCTGGGTGCGGCCTCGGGCATGGTCGCTGGTCTGGTGGCGGTAACGCCGGCGGCTGGTACGGTCGGCCCGGTCGGAGCAATCGCCCTTGGCGCCATCGCATCTATCGGCTGCTATATCTTTGTCGGTCCGGTAAAAAACAAGTTTGGCTATGACGACAGTCTGGACGTATTTGGCGTCCACGGCATCGGCGGGATCATCGGTGCAATCGGCACCGGCATCTTTACCGCACCGTGGCTGGGTGGCACCGGGGGCGCCGATTTCTCGATCGCAAGCCAAACCTGGATCCAGTTTGAAGCGGTCGCCATGACGATCGTCTGGGGTGGTGGCGTCAGCTTTGTCTTGTTCAAGGTGATCGACGCAACACTGGGCCTCAGGGTCTCCGAAGAGGACGAACGCACAGGCCTTGACCAAGCCAGCCACGGCGAAAGCGCCTATCACTTCTGAGGGCATCTGCCCCCCTCTCAAAACAAACCGAACCGTTCCCCGGCCGCTTTTGCGGTCGGGGTTTTTTCATTCGCACGAACAAAAACGACCCGGAGATGCCGGAAATGGCATGACGTCCGGCACATCAGCGCTAAGCTCTGGGAAAAGCGGACAAGAGAGAGCACCGATGCAATACGGCCTGACCGAAGAACAGGAAATGATCGTTTCAACGGTCCGAACCTTTGTCGAGCGCGAGATTTATCCCCATGAAGAGATTGTCGAGCGAACCGGAGAAGTCCCCCGCGAAATTGCCGAACAGATCAAGACAAAGACAATCGAACTGGGATTTTACGCCTGTAATTTTCCGACCGACGTTGGCGGAGCGGGCCTGAACCATCTGGAATTTGCTCTGGTTGAACGCGAACTTGGCCGCGGATCAATGGCCCTGAACCATTTTTTCGGCCGCCCGCAAAACATCCTGATGGCCTGCAAGGGAGAGCAGCGCGAGCGCTACCTGTTGCCTGCCGTGCGAGGCGAGCGCATGGACGCACTGGCCATGACGGAACCAGAGGCGGGGTCAGATATTCGCAGCATGAAATGCAGCGCCCGGCGCGATGGCGGGGATTGGGTTCTGAATGGCACCAAACATTTCATCTCGGGGGCCGATCACGCGGATTTTGTAATCGTATTCGTGGCAACAGGTCAGGATTCAACCCCACGCGGGGTGAAAAAACGCATCACCGCCTTTCTTGTCGATCGCGGCACGCCCGGCTTTACCATCCGCGCCGGTTACAAGTCGGTCAGCCACCGCGGCTACAAGAACATGATCCTCGAGTTTGACGACTGCCGCCTGCCCGATGCGCAGGTTCTGGGCGCAGTCAACGGCGGGTTCGAAGTCATGAACACATGGCTTTATGCCACCCGCATCACCGTGGCCACAATGAGCGTCGGACGCGCGCGACGTGTGTTCGATCTGGCGCTGACCCAGGCGGCGGAACGCACGCAATTTGGCCAAAAGATCGGCCGCTTTCAAGGGGTCGGATTCCAGATCGCAGACATGATTACCGAGATTGATGCGGCTGACCTCCTGACACTGGCGGCGGCGGATCGACTGGATCAGGGCCTGCCCGCCAACCGCGAGATCGCCTGTGCCAAGCTGTTCGCCTCGGAAATGCTGGCGCACGTAACCGATGCCGCGCTGCAAATTCACGGCGGCATGGGGTTGATGGAAGATCTGCCATTGGAACGGTTCTGGCGCGACGCACGGGTCGAACGCATTTGGGATGGAACCAGTGAAATCCAGCGCCATATCATCAGCCGCGAAATGCTGCGGCCCTTGGGGGCATAGAGAAATGCCTCCGGCGGGGATATTTTTCAATAAAAGACGCAAGATTTTGTTAACTTGTTTCGGGCAAGATGCCGGAGCGGAACAGGCTGGGAAGCCGATGGCCGTAACAAAAGAAAGCCCCTCGTTCCGGCCTCCGAAGCGGGGGGCCCCACCCGGTTTCTTTTGTTTGAAAATATCCCCGCCGGAGGCATTAAGGCTCATTCTCAAATCGGTGCGTAGCGGTGGCTCGTAACCTGTCACGCCTGTTGCGCCCTCGCAAGATTGCCATCGTCGGTGGTGGGGCATGGGGTCGGGCCGTTGTCGCGCAGAGCCGCAACCTCGGCTTTCAGGGGGATGTCTGGCCGATCCATCCAAAGGCAGCCGAGATCGGCAAGATCAGGACCTTCCGGACTCTGTCCGACCTTCCGGGGATTCCGGATGCCTGTTTCGTTGGTGTAAACAGGACCACGACCCTCGATATCGTTCGCGATCTTGCCGCAATGGGTGCAGGCGGGGCCATTTGTTTTGCATCTGGGTTTTCAGAATCCGCCGCTGAAGATCAGAGCGGCGCTGCGATGCAACAGGCCCTCCTGCAAGCCGCGGGCGACATGCCCATTCTTGGGCCAAATTGCTATGGATTTATCAATTATCTGGATGGCGCGCTCCTCTGGCCCGACCAACAGGGCGGAACCCGCGTGCAGCGCGGGGTGGCTATCATTGCACAGTCATCCAACATCGCAATCAACCTTACCATGCAGAGCCGCGCGCTGCCGCTGGCCTATGTCGTCACCGCGGGCAATCAGGTGCAAACCGTCATCGCTGAAATCGGTATCGAGCTGTTGAACGACCCGCGCGTGACGGCACTGGGACTGCATATCGAAGGGTTTGGCGACCTGCGTGCCTTTGAACGGCTTGCCGCCTGTTCCGCGCGCCTGAAAAAACCGCTGGTGGCCTTGAAAGTCGGAAAATCGGCGCAAGCGCGGGCTGCGACGGTTTCTCACACAGCCTCTCTGGCAGGGGGTGATGCAGGCGCCAAGACCTTTCTGAAGCGCTTGAATATTCTGTCTGTTGACAGTCTGCCTGAGTTTCTGGAGACACTGAAACTGCTGCATGTTTGTGGCCGCCTGAAGTCAAACCGGATCGCCTCGATCTCATGTTCAGGGGGCGAGGCGGCGCTGATTGCGGACATGGCCCAAGCGCAGGGTCTGACCTTTCCGCCCTTGTCGAAAGCCCGAAAAAAAGCCCTGAAAAAAAGTCTGGGAGCGCGAGTGGCACTGGCCAACCCCCTTGATTACCACACCTACATCTGGCGCGATACTTCCGCAATGACCGCAACATGGGCCCAGATGATCTGGTCCCAAGTTGCGATCACGCTTGTGCTGGTCGACTTTCCCCGCACGGACCGTTGCGATGCCGGCGACTGGGACTGCGCGATTGAGGCCGCACTGGCTGCCAAGGTCAGAACCGGCGGAACCGTTGCAATGGTTTCAACCCTGCCTGAATTGATGCCGGAAAATGTGGCCCATCGGCTGATAGCTGGAGGCATCGTGCCGCTCTGTGGGCTCGGCGATGCTCTGCGGGCAATAAAAAACGCCGCCCGCAAAACCGTAAAATTGCCGCGCGAACCTGTTTTTCTCGCCCGCCGGGCACCCGTCGACGTCGTCACCATCGATGAGACTGCCGCAAAATCCGCCCTCACCGCTTGGGGCGTGCCAATCCCTCAAGGGATTAAACTTCCCGATGCCCGGAATGCCATTCAGGCGGCCCGCAGTCTGGGCTATCCTGTCGCCGTGAAAGTGGCGGGCTTTGCCCATAAATCCGAGGCCGGGGCGGTGGCGATCGGCGTTCGATCGGACTCAGACCTGCACGCTGCCCTCACCAAACTGCCCGCCGGACCAATTTTGCTCGAGCAGATGATTTCCGACGCAGTGGCCGAGCTTTTGATCGGTGTCTTGCGAGATCCGGCCCACGGCTTTGTGCTGACTCTGGCTGCCGGTGGCGTTTTGGCCGAGCTCCTGACCGACAGCGTTTCCCTGCTCCTGCCAAGCACCCGCGCGGAAATCCGAAACGCGCTTGGCACTTTGAAAATCGCAAAACTCTTGCAAGGATACCGGGGCAAGCCGGCGGCCGACGTGCCCTCTATTGTCAATGCGGTTATGGCGGTGCAGGATTATGTCCTTGCCAACGCTGACCGGCTGGAAGAAATCGAGATCAACCCGTTGCTCTGCTGCCCGACCCGGGCCGTGGCTGTTGACGCCCTGATACGGCAGGAGGAAACATGACCGGCATACCGATTAGAACCGCCACGTCGGATGGCATTCTGGAGGTTATCCTGGACCGACCTAAAGCGAACGCCATCGACCTGAAAACCTCGCGCCTGATGGGTGAAACCTTTGCCGCGTTTCGGGACGATCCCGCTCTCAGGGTCGCAATCATTACCGGGGCCGGGGAAAAATTCTTTTGCCCCGGTTGGGACCTGAAGGCGGCAACCGAGGGTGACGCGGTCGATGGGGACTATGGCGTCGGAGGCTTTGGCGGCCTACAGGAACTTCGCGACCTGAACAAGCCCGTCATCGCCGCCGTCAATGGAATCTGCTGCGGCGGCGGGCTGGAATGGGCCCTGTCAGCCGACATCATTCTGGCTGCAGAACACGCAACATTTGCCCTGCCCGAGATCCGCTCAGGCACAGTGGCTGATGCCGCCAGCATCAAGCTGCCCAAGCGCATCCCCTATCACATCGCCATGGAGATGCTGTTGACCGGACGCTGGCTGGATGCCGAAGAAGCGCACCGATGGGGATTTGTGAACCGGATCGTCCCGGCTAACAGGTTGATCGGCGCGGCGCGCGACCTGGCCCGACTGATCGCCAGCGGCCCGCCTCTGGTTTATGCTACGATCAAAGAGATCGTCCGCAATGCCGAGGACAGCACATTTCAGGACACCATGAACCGGATCGCAAAACGCCAACTGGCAACCGTTGATATCCTCTATGGCTCAGAGGACAATCTGGAAGGCCCCCGCGCTTTTGTCGAAAAGCGGGATCCCGTATGGCGTGGAAAATAGCCTTGCGGCATGACAATAACGCAAGATCAGGCGGTCTGCACATCTTGCGTGGAAGGCAAAAAACCAACACGCCCAGCCCGATCCGGTCATCTCCTTTGTGACAAATACTCCGGGGTTTGGGGCAGCGCCCCAAGCCTTCATCCCCGCCAGCCCCCAACCATACGCGCCGCGCCGGCCAGCAACAGGCACACAAGAGCCGCAACAACGATGCTGGGCCCCGTTGGGCTGTCAAACCGGAACGACCCCGCCAGACCCGATAACGCCGCAACAACACCGATGAGGGCGGCAAGCGTGGCCATCCTCTCGGGCGTATCGGCCCACAATCGCGCCGCTGCTGCCGGAATGATCAAAAGCGCCGTAATCAAAAGCGCCCCGACAACCTTGATTGCGACAGCCACCAAAACCGCGAGGGCCAGAGTGAACAACAGGCCTTCGCGCGCCGGGTTTTCGCCATGCGCCAGCGCCATATCCCGGTCAAGCGAAGAGATCAGCAACGCCCGCCAACGCCAGATCACAAGGCCGAGGCTCAGGACCACGCCCGAGCCGATCAGCGCCACATCCCGCCAAGTCACGGCAAGAATGTCACCGATGAGATAGCTCAGCAAATCCACCTTGACCCCGTCAAGAAACGAGACCGCAACCAGCCCCAACGCCAGCGCCGAATGGGCCGCGACACCCAGCAGCGTATCCACATGGTAAAACCGTCCGCTGGCCGTCACGATGACCGCTGCAACCGCAAAGGCGACCAGCAGGACTCCCAGCATGACCGGCAGATTCAGCGCCAAGGCCAGCGCGACACCCAGCAGCGACGCGTGCGAAATCGTGTCACCGAAATAAACCATCCGCCGCCACAAGACAAAACTGCCCAGCGGGCCGGCAATCAGAGCCACCCCCACCGCCGCCAAGCTGACCCGCAACAGAAAATCAACCGGCATGGGACTCTCCCGCGTGATCCGGGTCGTGCCGGTGGTCATGCTCGTGCCGGTAAAGGGCCAGTGTCCCCTCGGTTCCGGCCCCGAACAACTGCCGGTATTCCGGCGCGTTTGAAACGATCGTCGGCGTTCCCTGACAACAAATATGAGCATTGAGGCAGATCACCCGATCAGAGGCGCTCATGACGACATGCAGATCGTGGCTGACCATCAGAACCGCGCAGCCCATCTGCTTGCGGACATCCTCAATCAGATGGTAAAATCCGGCCACCGCCGGCTGATCCAGCCCCTGTGCCGCCTCATCCAGAATCAGAAGATCAGGCGCACCGATCAACGCATGGGCCAGTAAGACGCGCTGCAATTGCCCGCCAGAGAGGGTGGACATCTGGCTGTCCAAAACGCCGGAGATCGCCGTCATCCCGACCGCTTGGGCAATATCGCTGGCCGACGTTTTGTAACTGGCCAGACGCAAGAACCGGGCGACAGTCATGGGAAAGGCCGCATCCAGATGCAGCTTTTGCGGAACATATCCGATTGTCAAACCCTCGGCCCGCCGAATATCGCCCTGACTTGGCCTTTCGGCACCAATCAGACATTTCAGAAACGAGGATTTGCCCGAACCGTTTGGTCCCACGATGGTCACGATCTCGCCGGGGTAAATGGCAAAGTCCACGTCATGCAAGACCCGGTGGCCGTGAAATTCCAAGCCAAGATCAACAGTTTCGATCAAGGGTGATTTCATTGCTCGCCATCCCCCTGACAGGCCGGGCAGAGGCCACTGACCTCAACCACGGGCGAGCGCGCTTGAAACCCCAGCTTTGTGGCGCGAGCGAAAATGTCCTGACCCAGCCGGTCCAGAGGGGCCTCGGCTACCTGATGGCAGCTTTCGCAAATCAGAAACATCGGCTGGTGCCGGTCCTCGGCGTGGGCGCAGGCCGCAAAGGCATTCAGCCGCTCCAAACGATGCGCGAAACCATTGCTGACCAAAAAGTCCAGCGCCCGGTAAACAATGGGGGGCTGGCTGGACCGGCCCTCGGCCCGAAGGCGCGCCAGAATATCATAGGCCCCCAGCGCCTTGTGAGATTCCAGCAAGATCTCGAGAACCCGCGCGCGCATGGGCGTCAAGCGCAGGTTTGCGGCGCGACACGCGGCACGAGCCCCCCGCATCGCCGTGGCCCTGCATCCGCGATGATCGTGCTGACAAAAGATATTGTTCGGGATTTCCTGTGCCATCGGCCCCCCTATTGTTATTTTATAACATACCCCCTATATGCGGCGAGATACCAAAATGACAAGGCCACACCACATGTTCCAAATGTTAAAACTGTCTCTTTTGTCGCTGGCGTTGCTGGGCGCCCCAGCCTTTGGCGCAACAACCGCGACGGGCACCTCCCCGGCGCCCACCCCAAAGATCAGGATCGTGGCTGATATCGCGCCGGTGCTGGCCATCGTCCGCGAGGTCGTCGGGCGGCATGCAAAACTGGGCCTTTTGGTGCCCTTGCGGATGACCTCGCATGATTTCACCCTCAAACCATCCAGTATCCAAGCAATCCGGCGGGCCGATCTGGTGATCTGGATGGGACCGGTTGCCACCCCCGGTCTTGCCAAGCTGATGCGCCAATCTAGATTTGCCGCGCGCGAAATCACGCTGAACGCCCTGCCCGGCACGCATCTTTTGCCGCTTCGCAAAACCGGCATATTCAACCGGAACGCCCGGGCGAACGGCAGCACATACGATCCTCACAGTTGGCTGGACCCAGACAATGCGATCTACTGGGCCAAGGTCATTGCCGCACGGGCCAGCCGCATCGACCCCATCCATCGCGCCGATTACGCGACCGGGCGGGATCGTCTGATCGACGAGATCAATTTTACCCGCGCGCGCATCCAGAAACGGCTGACAGGCCGAGACCTAAAGCCGTTCGTTCAATATCACGATGCCTTTCAGTATTTTGAACAGGCCTTTGGTCTGCACGCCCTTGGCGCAGCAACCAATATCACCGAAGAAACCACAAGTCTCGGGACCATCGCCAAGCTGCAGGGCGCTCTGGCCAAGGCTCCGGCAAGCTGTGTTTTTATCCCCGCCGACAAACAGGCCGACCGGGCCAACGCGCTGGTTGAGATGAAAGGCGTCACGCCGCGCATTCTGGACGCGCTGGGGCGCAATTCCCTTTTGTCATCGCTTTTTTACCCAGCGCTGTTAAAGAAACTTGGTGACGAATACGTCGCCTGCTTTTCCCACCGGTAGGGCATCGCGCGAACCGCAGGCGCCGGTTGCTTGCGCTCTAAAGATGCGTGCTCAATTGGTCAGGGTCAGGACCTATCGGACCTGCCGACCACAGGCCACCATGGTCAGCAGTTCGTATTCTGCGACCTCCTCGTTTTCCTGATTGAACACGGTTACCGCCCAGCGGACCTCGCCATATTCCGCGGTGCGCGGGGTTTTTCGTGCAACCGTCAGACGGACATAAATCCTGTCGCCGGGGCTGACGGGTTTTTGAAAGTGCAGCCCGTTCAGGCCGGTATTGGCCAGAACCGGGCCGGGGTTCGGCTCGACAAACAGACCGGCAGCAAAGCTCAGCAACAGATAGCCATGGGCAACGCGACCCGGAAAAAACGGGTTGGCGCGCGCCGCTTCGTCGTCCATGTGGGCGTAAAACATATCCCCCGTAAAAGCGGCAAAATGTTCGATATCCGCCAGTGTGACTTCGCGCGCCTCGGTGGTGATCGAGTGGCCGATCTGCAGCTCGTCATAGCCAAGGGTAAACGGATGCGCGGGAGGCTTCGGCGTTTCTGCGCCCTTGACCCAGACCCCGCCGATCTCGGTCAGCATCCGGGGGCTGCCCTGAATGGCGGTGCGTTGCATGTAATGCAGAACGCCCCTGATGCCCCCCAGTTCCTCACCTCCACCGGCGCGGCCGGGACCACCATGCACCATATGGGGTAGCGGCGAGCCATGTCCGGTGCTTTCCCCCATGCTGTCGCGGTCGTTGAAATAAAGCCGTCCGTGCCAAGCCGCACTGGCCAGCGTGATCTCGCGGGCCACCGCCGGATCATGGGTAATGACCGACCCCACCAGCGAGCCCCCGCCGCGATTCATCAGGGCCGCTGCATGGCTTAGGTCACGATACGGCATGAGGGTTGCAACCGGCCCAAAGGCCTCGACCTCATGCACCTTGCTTGCGCCATCGGGATCGGCACAAACAAACAGCATCGGCGGTAAAAACGCACCTTTGTCACGATCCGCGCCAACCACCTCAAAGCCCTCCGGATCGCCATAAAGGCGCGTGACCTCGCCGGAGAATTTTTGAACCTGCGCCAGAACATCCGCCTTTTGCGCTGCAGAAGCTAAGGCCCCCATCTGCGTTGCCCGCTCGGCTGGGTTGCCAATCACCGTCCTGGCCAGCTTTGCCGCGATTGCCTCGCCCAGCGGCGCCAGCATCTTGTCCGGCACGATCATGCGGCGGATGGCGGTGCATTTCTGGCCCGCCTTGGCAGTCATCTCGCGCACGGCCTCTTTGATGAACAGATCGAATTCCGGGCTGTCCGGTGTCACGTCGGGCCCAAGAACCGATGCGTTCAGGCTGTCCTGTTCGGCCAGAAACCGGACCCCGTTTTTCGGGATGTTGGGGTTGGTGCGCAGCATCAGAGAGGTTTGTGCCGAGCCGGTAAAGCTGACGATATCCTGTGGGCCCAAAAGGTCCAGAAGATTGCCGGTGCCCCCAACGATCAACTGGAATGCGCCGGCTGGAAAGATGCCGCTCTCGTCCATCAGACGCATGCAGGCCTCGGTCAGATACGAGGTCGCGGTGGCCGGTTTCACAATCGCCGGAACCCCGGCCAGAAGGCTGGGCGCCAGTTTTTCCAACATTCCCCAGACTGGAAAATTGAAAGCGTTGATATGGACGGCAACACCGCGCAGGGGTGTGGCAACATGCTGGCCCAGAAAACTGCCAGCGCGGGACAGGTGTTCCACCGGCCCATCCAGATAAACATGGCTGTCTGGCATCTCGCGACGCCCCTTTGAGGCAAACACCAGCATCGTACCAATGCCACCGTCAATGTCGATCTTGCTGTCGGACAAGGTGGCGCCGGTCAAGGTTGACAGTTGGTAAAGCTGCGTGCGCCGCTCTTGCAGATAAAGGGCCAAGGCCTTCAGCCGGCGGGCGCGGTCGTGAAAGGTCATTTCTCTGAGGGCCGGTCCACCGGTTCGGGTGGCAAACTCGATCATCTTTTGGAAATCCAGCCCGTCACTGCCCGCCTCGGCAATTTTTGCGCCATCCGTTGCCCCGTAGATCGGCCTCGGTGTCCCACGGGACGAGACCCATTTCCCGCATGCAAAATTCTGAAGGCGCATCAGCGTCATATTTTGTTCCTTTTCCTCTGGATTCCGCGGCAGTCTTACTATTGACCAACCGGTCGGTTTATGCAAATCATTTTGACAGCAAACACAGGATCTCCCATGAACGCTCCTTATCCCACCCACCTTTCGCCGCAGCAGAGGGCCGAGCGGGTCGCCGCACGGATGCTTGAACGCGACCGGGCCGCCGCCGATCTGGGGCTGTCGTTAAACCATACCGCCCCCGGCGCCGCCAGCATCTCACTGACGGTTGAAACCCGCCATCTGAACGGTCATGATATTTGCCACGGCGGGGTTATTTTCACGCTGGCCGACACCGCCTTTGCAATCGCCTGCAACAGCTATAATCAGGTGGTCGTGGCACAACATAACACGATCAGTTTCGTCACCCCGGCCCAGCTGGGCGAGGTTCTGACCGCCGTGGCCAGCGAAACGGCCAAAGAGGGGCGCAATGGCATCTACGACGTGCAGGTCACCACCGAGACGGGCCGTGTAATTGCACATTTTCGTGGTTGCTCGCGCGTCATTCAAGGCGTGCATTTTGAGGAAAACAAAGGATAACCCACATGACCGATGCATATCTTTGCGAGGGTCTGCGCACCCCCATTGGCCGGTTCGGAGGCGGCTTGCGCACGGTGCGCCCCGATGACATGTTGGCCCATGTGATCCGTCAGGTGATCGCGCTGGCTCCCAACCTCGACCCGGCGGCGATTGACGACGTTCTGATCGGCAACGCCAACGGCGCTGGCGAGGAAAACCGTAATGTTGCGCGCATGTCGCTGCTGCTGGCCGGACTGCCGGACACGGTGCCGGGGGCAACGGTCAACCGGCTGTGCGGCTCGGGCCTGAACACGATTGGCATGGCCGCCAACGCGATCCGCTGTGGCGAGGCCGAGGTGATCCTTGCCGGCGGCGTGGAAAGCATGAGCCGCGCGCCATTTGTCATGCCAAAGGCCGAAGCCGCCTATTCGCGCAAAGCTGAAATATTCGATACGACCATCGGCTGGCGCTTTGTCAATCCACTGATGAAGGCCCAATACGGCATCGATTCCATGCCCGAAACCGCCGAAAACGTGGCGGAAGAGTTCAACATCTCGCGCCAGGATCAGGACGCGTTCGCCTATCGCAGCCAGTCACGTGCCGCGGCGGCGATTGCCTCGGGGCGGATGGGCAAAGAAATCACCGCCATTGAAATTCCACAGCGCAAGGGGGACGCGGTCATTTTTGATACCGATGAGCACCCCCGCCAAAGCAGCCTTGAAAAACTGGCCAGCCTGCGTGCCCCGTTTCGCGACGGAGGCAGCGTCACGGCGGGCAATGCCTCGGGGGTCAACGACGGAGCCGCGGCGGTGATCGTGGCCTCGGGCGTGGCGGTCGAAAAATACGGCCTGACCCCAAAGGCACGTATCCTTGGCATGGCAAGTGCCGGCGTTCCTCCGCGAATCATGGGCATGGGCCCGGCCCCCGCCACCAAAAAGCTGCTGGCACGTCTGGGTTTGGGGATCGGCGACATTGACCTGATTGAACTGAACGAGGCCTTTGCCGCACAATCCCTGGCGGTTCTGCGTGACCTCGGCCTGCCCGATGACGCGGGACATGTGAACCCCAACGGCGGCGCGATTGCGCTGGGGCATCCGCTGGGAATGTCCGGCACCCGGCTGGCCCTGACTGCAGCAATCGAAATGAACGAGACCGGTGCCAGACGAGCCCTTTGCACGATGTGCATCGGGGTTGGACAAGGCATCGCATTGATGTTGGAAAACACCTGAGGAGACCCCGATGCAGGACCTGACCCCCGCCCGAGAAACGCTAGACCCGATTGAAATTGCCTCACGCGACCAGATCGCGGCCCTCCAGCTGTCGCGCATGAAATGGTCGCTGCGGCATGCCTATGACAATGTGCCGTTCTACAAAACGCAGTTTGACGCGGCCGGGATCCATCCCGACGATCTGCAGACGCTCGCAGATCTGGCGCGCTTTCCCTTCACGGTGAAACAGGATTTGCGCAACAACTATCCCTTTGGCATGTTCGCCGTCCCCGAAAACCGGATTGCGCGTATCCATGCCTCAAGCGGCACGACCGGCCAGCCGACGGTTGTGGGCTATACGGCTGCTGACCTTTCAATGTGGGCCGATGTGGTCGCCCGCAGCCTGCGCGCCTCGGGCCTGAAACCGGGGGACACGCTGCACAATGCCTATGGCTATGGCCTGTTTACCGGCGGTCTTGGCATCCATTCAGGGGCGGAAAAGCTGGGCCTCAGGGTGGTACCTGTGTCCGGCGGGATGACCCCAAGGCAGGTGCGCCTGATCGAGGATTTTCGCGCCGATGGCATCACCGTCACCCCCTCTTACATGCTGTCGATCCTTGATGAATACCGCGCGCAAGGCTTTGATCCGCGCGAAAGCCCCCTCAAGGTCGGGGTGTTCGGGGCAGAACCATGGACCAACGCGATGCGCGCCGAGGTCGAGGATGCGTTTGATATGCATGCCGTTGATATTTATGGACTTTCCGAGGTAATTGGCCCGGGTGTCGCCAATGAATGCGTGGAAACCAAGGACGGCCTGCACATCTGGGAGGACCACTTTTACCCTGAGGTCATCAACCCCGAAACCGGCGAGGTTCTGCCTGATGGAGAGCTTGGCGAACTGGTCTTTACCTCGCTGACAAAAGAGGCCTTTCCCATCATCCGATACCGCACCCGCGACCTGACCCGCCTGTTGCCCGGCACCGCACGCAGCATGCGCCGGATGGAAAAGGTTACCGGGCGCAGTGACGACATGATCATCCTGCGCGGCGTCAACGTCTTTCCGACCCAGATCGAGGAACAACTGCTGGCGATCACGACCCTCGCACCGCATTTCCAGATCGAACTGACTCGCAAGGGGCGGATGGATCACATGATCATCCACGTCGAGGCCACAACCGGCGCAGCCAACGACCACGCCCGCGAGGCCGCCGCCAAGCAACTGTCCGCCCGGATCAAATCGACTGTCGGTATCACCGCCGAGGTGCGCGCCAGTGAGCCCGGCAAGGTCGCGCGCTCACAAGGCAAGGCCGTGCGGGTCATCGACAACAGGCCGCGCGACTGATGGCCCGCACGATCGCCAAGGATCACGAGAAAAAGCGTCTGGCCATCTTGCGAACAGCCGCGCGCTTTTTTGCCACCCACGGGTTTGACCGCTCCAGCATGAACCAGCTGGCAATCGCCTGTGGGGTATCCAAGGCGCTGATCTATCACTATTACGACAGCAAGGATGCGCTGCTCTATGATATCGTGCACACGCATCTGAGCGACCTTCTGAAAACCGTACGCGCCGCCGATGACAACCAGATGGACCCCGAGGAGAATCTGCGCGCCATCATCCACGCCATCCTTGACGCCTATCGCGATGCTGACGCCGAGCATCAGGTGCAGACCGAGGCCATGACGTCACTGCCAGCCGAGCAGCGCGAGGTGCTCGCTGATCTGCAACGCAAGATCGTTCACATCGTTGCGAACGCACTGGCCGCCGTGACCCCGGACCTCTATACCCGCCACCCCGAACGGCTGCGCCCGGTGACCATGACCCTGTTTGGCATGGTCAACTGGTTTTACATGTGGCACCGCCCCGGTAAGGGGATCAGCCGCTCGGATTATGCCAATCTGGTAACCGACATGGTGCTGCGTGGGGTCATCGGCTTGGCCTAGAGGGCAAATAGCTAGGGCGTTTTTGTCAGTATCCGTCCCAGCCAGCGACCACCGACAATGTGAACATGCAGGTGCGGAACCTCCTGTACGCCGTTCTTGCCAGAATTTGAAATGATCCGATAGCCCTCGCCGCCCTCGCCGGGCTTGACCCCCAACAGGCGGCAAACCTCACCGACGGCTCGGATGAAATCAACGATTTCCTCAGGACTGGCGGCATCGGAGAAGTGATCAAAATTGACATAAGGCCCCTTTGGAATCACCAGAACATGGTCGGGGGCCTGTGGCGTTGTATCCCTGAAGGCCAGCGTATGTTCGGTCTCAAGGACCGTATTGTTGGGAATTTCACCGCGCAAGATTCGCGCAAATATATTCTGTTCATCGTATTCATATGCCATCGTTTACTCCGCAAACAAGTGTTCGGTTCTGGCCAGATCCAACGCCACCTGGGGCTCGGCCCCAAGAAACGCCGCAAAACCGGCCGCATTTTCATCGTCTCTCGCGCCCTCTTCGATACGGGCGTAATGGGGAAATCCAGCGTCTTCCAACGCATCGGATTCCTGCGCAAATTCTCGCCGGATCGTTCCCAGCAACTGTTCAAGGGTTCCGGCTGGGGTGGCTGAATCAGCCAGACCCACGCGTTCTGCATGGCCAATCAGATCGGCGTCGTCAAACTTGCACACGATCTTGAGCACCCGCATCGTGCAGCGATCCGTGTTAATATCCTGCAGCACGTCCATATCCTTTGGATCAAGGCAGATCAGCAGGCGTTTGGTCTGAAAATGATCGTAAAGCAGACGCAGCATAGCCCGACGGTGTCTAGTCCGCTTGCCCATGCCGTTTTCAATCCCGCCGAGATGGGGCAACGGGCAACTTTCTTCGTCAAACAGAAACTCGACCCCCGGCAGCCCGGTCGCCTGACGGATTTTTCCAAGCAGGCGTTTGGCTACATGCCATTTCTTGCACACAAGAACCAACACCTCTCGGTCGCGGCCAAGGGTGCTTTCGCGTTCCCAAAAGCGCGGCGTGAAACGCTGCCCGAAGCGGCCACGACCGGTAAGGTATTGATACAGCTTTCGCCCCTGCCCAGAGGGCTGGAACGCGGTGCGGCCACTGGCGTAGAGATCACCCAGCTGCCGTTTCAGGTCATGCGCCTCGGGCGATATCTTTCGGGCAAACAACGCGTCCTGCGCCAACAGGAAGTCATATTGATCGTTATAAAACGTGACCGGCATCCCGTAGTCCGAGAACATCAGAAAGGTCAACGTGCGCGGCTCGATCTCGGCATGAGGAACCAGATGGCGCACGAGCGTCTGGAAAAAGGTCTCATCCGGGATCCATGTATGGCGAAAAAACCGCAGAACGTCGGGACGTTTATCCAAAAACGCCAGCACCGCCTCGATCGTGCTGCGCCTCAGGCACCACCACTGAGACCCGATCATGATCTTCAGATCGCGTGGGATCCGGCGCTGCAACCCCAGCCGTTTTTGCCATTCAAGCGAGGCATAAAATAGCGCCTTGTGTTTTCGCTCGTTGACATAATGGCGGTAGATCAAGCGCTCTTCCTTCATTCCGGTCTTGATCCAGTCGCTGTTGAAATAGTCAAAGGATTCAATATAGTCGCGTGCATCGCCATCCAGAAACGCATGCGTGTATTCGGCCGATTTGATCGGCATGCAATCACCCGAGATCATATAGAAATGGGTGGCCTGAACAAAGGTTTCGGCGGCCTGCTGAACCGCGTTCAGGGTGGCTTTGACCAGCGACCACTCCCCCCAGCCGCATTTGACCCTTTTGGCAAAAACAACCGCCTTGCTGTTCTCAAGTGCCACCCGGATTTTTTCAAAGTCGCTGTCTGACGCCCGGGCGTCAAAGTGGATCGCGATAAAATCACCCTTTGCCGTCAACCGCAGAGCCTGACGGATGACCGCATCAGGATCCTTGTGGCACAACAAAATATAGGCAATTTTTGCCATTCGGCCTGCTGCTCCTCGGCTTCTTTTATGTTTATGCCTTCATAAAGCCAAACTTTCGTTGAAAAAACACCTTTTCTTTGATCTTTTATGGGCCAAACAAGATAAAATGGGCAGGGCCGGTTTCGCCGGCTGTGAAAGAGGCTGAAAAATGGGATTTCCCGGCACTTGGATGACCGAGAGCGAAACGCTGGTTTACCGGGTCATTCCGAAATGCGCCTGCTCGACCATCGGGCAGGTCATGCATTATATCGACCATGGCGAGTATTACGATGGCGATATCCATGACGCGCCGTCGGGCATCCACAAATGGTCGCTTGCCCACAGCCAGCCGAGGTTGGAGCACGTGATCACAGAGGGCAGCGCCTACACGTTCACCTGCGTGCGCAACCCTTACACACGGATATTATCGGCGTTTTTTGACAAGATATGTGGAATCCAGCGCAACGGGAAACGCTATCGTGGTAAGCTGGTGCCGCTGTTGATCCAGAAATACGGCATTACGGTCGAAGGGGATTTTGACCAGATCGCCAGTTTTCGCCGCTTTTTGCTGTTCGTGCGTGACACCATAAAATTCCGCCGCCCCATGGACCCGGACATCCACTGGTCGGCGGTGGCCGGTCATGCCTCGACCTTGGTGCATGGCGGGGGAAAATACGATGCCATTATTTCGACCGAGGATTTCAAGACCGGCATGCAGGACGTTTTACGACATATCGAAGTCCACCACCCGCTTGATCTGGACCAGATGCCACGGTTCAACGAGTCCGAAGGTCATGGCCCCAAACGGGCGCATCCGGTCGAGGATTATTTCGATGATCTGTCAATGCACATGATTTATGAAATTTATCATAAGGATTTCGAGCTGTTCAAATACGACCGTGACGATCCGTCAAACAAGATGCCCATCGGCCAGATTGATCTGGACGAGGTGCACGCAAAACTGGGCGAATGATCCCGTGGCCAGCGACGGATTTTGAGTATTTTCGCAAAGAAGACAGGCCGGGGCGTCAGACCAGCCCCCTTTCCTTGAACAGCGTCATCAGATCGACCTCGGGGCGGGCGCCGATGTGACTGATGACTTCGGCGGCGGCCACACACCCCATGCGGCCACAGGTCAGCATGTCATAACCCTGTGTCAGGCCATAAAGGAATCCGGCAGCAAAGAGATCGCCGGCCCCCGTGGCATCGATGATATCGGTGGGAATGGCCTCGGCGTGCTCAGTTTCACCGCCGGTCAGGATATAGGCGCCATCTTCGGACGCGGTGCAAACGACAATATCAACCTCGGCGGCCGCCATTTTCATCGAGGCATCCAGATCCGTTGCCGGATACATGGCCTGCATCTCGTGGACATTGCAGAACAAGAGATCGACATGGTCGCGGATCAAATCATGGAATGCCTCATGGTGTCGCGCAACACAGAACGGGTCGGACAGGGTTAGGGATACGCGCCCGCCCGCCGCCTTGCAGGCGTTGATGGCCTTGGCAAAGGCCTCGTGGCTTTCAGGGCCATCAAATCGATACCCTTCCAGATAGATCCATTCAGCGGCAGCCATCAGGGATTCATCGATGTCATCAGGGTGCAGGAATTCGGATACACCGAGATAGGTGTTGAGCGAGCGCTCTCCATCCGGGCTGACCAGAACCATGCAGCGCCCGGTTTCGGCGGGGTGGCTGGCATCGGCCAAAGGGGTGTCGAAGTCCGCCCCCTGCGCCCGGATATCGTGAACGAAAATCGCCCCCAGCTGGTCGTCCTTGACCTTGCCGACATAAGCCACGCGCCCACCTAGTGCAGCGATGCCGGCAATGGTGTTGGCTGCCGATCCACCGGAAACCTCTTCGGCGGGGCCCATCTTACCATAAAGTTCAGCAGCGCGCTCGGTATCGATCAACTGCATGATACCCTTATCGATATTGTTGGCAGCAAGGAAACTGTCCGCAACCTGGCTGAGAACATCGACCATAGCGTTGCCAATCCCCACGACCTGATATTTCTTATTCATAATGTCTTGTCCTCCGAGCGGCACAGGTCCGCGATGATACAATTGGTGCACACTGGTTTTCGGGCCTTGCAGATATACCGCCCGTGCAGGATCATCCAGTGGTGGGCATGGCGCTGGAACGGGGCGGGAATATTATCCTCGATCGCGCGCTCGACCGCCAGGACATCCTTGCCCGCGGCAACGCCGGTCCGGTTGCCAAAGCGAAAAATATGGGTATCAACAGCCTGCGCAGGCAGGCCAAACCAGATGTTCAGGACCACATTGGCCGTCTTGCGCCCAACGCCCGGTAACGACTGCAACGCCGCTCGCGAAGAAGGAACCTCGCCAGCGTATTCGTTCACCAGTATTTCCGACATGCGGATGACATTTCGTGCCTTTTGGCGATAGAGACCGATGGTCTTGATCTGCTCGGTCAGGCCCTCAAGGCCCAGCTGCAGCATTTTTTCGGGGGTATCGACCGTGTCGAAAAGATTGCGTGTTGCCTTGTTCACCCCGGCATCGGTCGCCTGCGCAGACAGCGCCACGGCAACCACCAGAGTATAGGCGTTGACGTGGTCAAGCTCGCCCCGCGGATTTGGCTCGCTTTCCTGAAAGCGGCGAAAAATCTCGTATATCGTATGATAGTCAAGCTGTTTGGTCATCGCCACCGTATCTGCCATGCTTGGCCCGCGCTGCCAAGCAGGATTACGATTTTGCGCAAGATTCGGGTGGAGAAAATCGCATCAATCCGGCATCACAGGGACCGGAAGGACACAACAGACATGGCCCGGAACCCGTATCATTTTGACCTGATCGCCCGCGCGCTGGGCTATATCGAGGCACATCAGACGACGCAACCCACTCTGGCCGAGCTGGCGCAGGCGACCGGCCTGTCTCCGGCCCATTTTCAGCGTCTTTTCAGCCAGTGGGTGGGAGTCAGCCCGAAACGCTATCAACAATATCTCGGCCTTCAGCACGCCAAATTCTTGCTGGAAAACCGGTTTACCGTTCTGGCCACCGCGCATGAGGTCGGCCTTTCCGGGGCATCGCGCCTGCATGACCTGTTCCTGCGCTGGGAGGCCATGAGCCCGGGTGACTATGCCGCCCGTGGTCTGGGTTTGATGATCGAGTACGCCATCTTTGACAGCCCCTTTGGGGACATGCTGGTCATGGGCACCGCGCGGGGAATTTGCGGTCTTGCCTTTACCGCGGGTTGCGGCAACCAAGTGGCGATGGAGGACATGCAGGCACGTTGGCCGAGGGCCACATTTCGGCCCGGCAAAGACACGCTGCGGCCTTGGGTTGACGCCGCGTTGAGGCAAAGGGGCGAGACACGCCTCCACCTTATCGGCGCACCTTTTCAGTTAAAGGTGTGGGAGGCTTTGCTGGCCATTCCACCTGCCCATGTCAGCAGTTATTCCCAGATTGCAGAGGCTATCGGCGTCGCGCGTGGGGCGCGCGCCGTTGGCACGGCGGTGGGCCGAAACCCGATTGCGTGGCTGATCCCCTGTCATCGGGTATTGCAAAAAAGCGGGGCACTTGGCGGGTATCACTGGGGCTTATCGGTCAAGCGGGCCATGCTGGCCTGGGAAAGTGCACGGTTTGAGGCAACCCAATAATGTGATCGGCCTGCCGTAAATTCAGGGTGCGCGCGCCTGAAATCGCGCTTATAGAGGCGAAAGACCCGCGAAGGCAGATGAATTTTCGGGAGGCCCTGATGAACCGGCACAGCAAACCCGCCCTGAGCATGGGCGCACTCGTCATTCTTCTGGCCGCCTGCACCAGCCCGAATGGGGCACCCTTGGCACGTGTTCCCACGGCCCGAGGCCTTTTGAACGGAATCCTCGGAAGCCAAGGCCCCGCTGAAACCTCGACCGCCGGCCCCAAAACCTCGGATTTAAACGCTCTTGAGGCCGCTTTGCATACCAGCTTGCAAGGTACTGACGTCCAAATCGTGAATTCGAATCGGCAGTTGCGCATAACCCTGCCAGCCGCCAGCAGTTTTGATCCGGGCAGCGCCGAGCTGCGCACCAGCGCGCCAAAAGAGTTGAGCGCACTGGCCGACAATCTGGTGGCCTTTCCCAAGACTCGGATAGACATTGTCGGCCACACCGACAATACCGGACCCGCGGCACGGAACATGGCCCTGTCAATCGCCCGTGCGCGAACGGTGATGGCCTATCTTGCCCAAATCGGGGTCGCTTCAATTCGGATGAGCGCCTCTGGCCGGGGCGAAGAAGTCCCCGTCGCCAGCAACCTGACCGCCGCTGGTCGCGCAAAAAATGAGCGCATCGAGATCACGATCCGGGCAGGTTCAGCCGGCTGATAACACGGCCGCTGCGTGGCTGAATTTTTCCGAATCACATCAATTGCATCAAGATCGCAAATACAGCCATAAGCGAATCGCCGGGTCACCCTTTTTGGACGCAAATCCAACGCAAATACCTGGTCCGACGCCTAAAACACATTAATATATTGTTATTGTTTACCTTTTATTAACAATTATGAACAAAATATGAATAAAATTTGACTCCCGCCTTCGCGCCATGCCAATTTCGCGCCCTCGGATATGGCTTGGAGGCTAATATGAAATTTTATTCCCGCGTGGCAGGCACAATCCTTTTTAGTGCCACCCTTGCCACCATGTCGCAGGCAGGAGGCGTTGCCTATCCTGATAACTGGCGTGGCGGACCGCCCTTGCCGCCGGTCAACAACACGTATTACGGCACTTACGGTCAGGCATATGTGACACCGGACAACGAGTCCTGGGAACAGCATGTTCTGGTGCAGCCCTATGTCACCTATGCGCGACCGCAGACGGTTTACGTCGAGCCGACCGAGACATATTCAACCCGGTCTTATGTGGCCTATGGTGCCCCGAACTATGTCGCCCCCGGATATGACCCCTATTACAGCCCGGGTCAGGCCCCGATGTATGGCGCAGTGCAAGGACCACCGCAATCGCATTGCATTGTGTCAACCCTGAATGGAACCCAGTGGCAGGATGGTTGTGCCGGTGTCGTTCATATCAGCCCGGCGGACGCACCGTTCCTGCGCCACAAATTCAGCCGCTACCAGTCCAACACCGGCTATGTCCAGAACCTGCCGACGGATGAGGACTATCGATAGTTCTGATTATTGGCCCCGAAATCAAAAAGCCCGGCTTTGATTGCCGGGCTTTTTTGGTTTGATGGTCCTGTGGATCAGAGGAGCGTCAGTTCAGTTTTTCCCCAACATCGGCAATCGCACTGTCGATCAGCGCGCCGCTGTCCTTGGCCGTCATCGAGCGGGCCAGAACCTCACGGGCGGCACCAATGGCCACCGTGATCGCACTGTCACGCACCTCGCGGATTGCCGCCGCCTCAGCCGAGGTAATCTGGTCTTCGGCAGCCTGCAGGCGACGTGCAATCGAATCCTTGAGGTCGGCTTTGGCCTGCTCTGCCGCAGCGGCAGCTTCGGCTTTGGCGTGCTCCACAATCTCTGCGGCGTGTTCGGCCACTTCCTTTTGTTTGCGCTCATAAGAGGCCAACACCCGCTGCGCCTCTTCGCGCAGGGCACGGGCTTCGTTCAGATCCGCCTCGATCCCTTCAGCGCGCGCATCCAGCATCTTGGTAACCATCTGCGGCACCTTGAGGTAGATCAGAACGCCAACGAACAGCAGAAAGGCGAACAGTTCGACCGAGTGGGTGTTGTTCAGAGAGAAAAACGGCTCGGACGCAGCCAGCGCCGGCGTAGCAATGACAACCCCGGAAAACCCCGCGATTCTAAACAGACATTTCATCCCGTCCTACCCTTTCAGCTTTGCCGTGACCGCGGCATCGATGGCCTTTTGGTCGGCAGCGACCGGCATGATTGCCTTGACGATTTCACCCGCAGTATCCCGGGCGACCGCCTCGATGCTGTCCAACGCCCCTTTGCGGATCTCGGCGATGCGCAATTCGGACTCATTGGATTTCGCGGCGATCTCGGCCTCGGCAGCTTCGGTGGCGATATCCAGTTCCTTCTGGATGTCGGCCTTGGCCTCGGCAACGATGCGACCAGCCTCGGCGCGGGCATCTGCCAGCGCCTTCTTGTAGGCCTCCTCGGCCTCGACCGCCTGACGCTTCAGCGTTTCGGCCTGCTCGATATCTCTCGCGATGGCGCCCTGACGCTCGGCCAGAACGGACGCGATCCGGGGCAGTGCAATCCGGCTAATCACCACGTAAAGCACCAGCAGTGTCACCACCAACCAGAACCACTGGTTCGGGTAGTTGGCAAAATCCAGCTGCGGCATGCCCTCGGCATGTTCGCCAATCTGGCCTGCCCCGGCCATGAGTTGTTCAGATGCCATGGCATCCTCCATAAGCAATGGGGCATCTGCAAGCCAGAGCCCCCGTGATCCCCGGCGACCCCGCGTTCAGGGTCGCCCGATACCTATCGCAGATCGTAAAGCTTATTGAGCATACATCAGAAGCAGGGCGACGAGGAACGAAAAGATCCCCAGCGCTTCGGAAAAGGCGATGCCGATGAACATCGTTGCCGTTTGCCCGCCAGCAGCCGACGGGTTGCGCAGGGCCCCCGACAGGTAATTGCCGACAACATGACCGATGCCGATGGCCGCGCCACCCATGCCCGTGCAAGCAAGGCCCGCACCCATCAGTGCGCCCATTTTAACCAGGTCGGCTCCCAGTGATACGTTTTCCATTATGTTTTCTCCTTTGGATTCAGATAGCGTGTTGACGTTCAGGTTGTCTGGTCTTCGGGCGCCCCGATCAGTGGCCGCCCGGATGAAGCGCGTCATTCATGTAAATGACAGTGAGAATTGCAAAGACATAGGCTTGGATAAAGGCAACGATAACCTCCAGCCCGTAAACGGCCATGATCGCGACGACAGGAAAGACGGCGAATATCCCCAGCGCCCCGGCGAATCCGGCGAACACCATGATCACGGCGTGACCGGCCATCATGTTGCCCATCAGACGAATCGAGTGACTGACCGGGCGCACGAAATACGAGATGACCTCGATGATCGCCAAAATGGGTCTGAGCGGCAGTGGCGCGCTGCTGATCCAGAAAACCTTGAGGAATCCGGGGCCGTTCTTGACCAGACCGATGATGGTTACCGACAGGAACACCGCCAACGCCAGAAACACCGTAACCGCCGCTTGCGAGGTAACGGTAAAACTGTAGGGCAACAGTCCGAGGATATTGGCAAACACCACAAAGGTGAACAGCGTCATGATGACCGGGAAATACTTTAGTCCAGCCTTGCCGTTGATGTCTTCGATCATTTTGTAGGTAAAGCCGTAAAACACCTCGGCGATGGATTGGGTGCGGCTGGGCACCAGCGCCCGCCCGCGGGTGCCGATTACCAGCAGCAGCACGACCGCGACGATCGCAATGCCCATCCACAGCGCCTGATTGGTCGGCGTGTACCAGGTCATCCCGTGATTGCCAAACAATGGCCGGATGACGAACTGGTCCATTGGGAAGATGTTGAAACCGCTATCTGCGTGTTCGGCTGCCACCTTGACACCTCGTCCTTTTGCCCCGGCGGGGCGGTTAATCCTTTTGCCCCGACTTGGGCTGTCAGTCCTCGTCCGGGTCGCTCTCGGCGGCCTCGGAGTTTTGCCTCTGGACCGTTTGCGCCGTGCGCAGCATCGTGCGCACTCCTGCGGCAAAGCCCAGCAATATGAACAGCACCAGAAAGATCGGGAGAGTCCCGAACAGGCTGTCCAGCCCGTATCCGATGCCAAAGCCGATGCCCAGTCCGACCACCAGCTCGATCACCATCTGCCACGCGGCCCCGGCCGCCGTGTAGTGGTTGTGATGCCGAAACCCCGCGTCTTTCGGGGCTTTTGCCGCCTTGATCCGCGCCGTAAGCGCCTCCAGATCCTTTGGGTCGGGCGCATCGGGCATCAAGGTGACTCCTTTCGACAGTCGGGCGGAACCTAAAAAGCTGAGCGTTCAGAGTCAAGGCGCGAATTCGCGCACAAGTGCGCCCATAATGAACTGATAATAAAGTATTTTTTAAACTTCCACGTGCAACGGGGGCGGGCAAACGCGCCGCCTGTGGCAAAATGCAAATTCAACCATTCGGTTGACCTTTGCCCCCTTGTCCCGCTATGGCATGTCTGGGCCAGTCCTTGGGAAATTGGCATGACCGACCACCTCGACCTGATCTTTTCGGCCCTGGCCGACCCGACACGACGGCGCATCCTGTCGATGCTGCTTGAAGATGACATGGCCGTCACCGATGTCGCCGAACCGTTCGATATTTCACTGGCCGCAATCTCGAAACATCTGGCGATTCTGACCCGGGCGGGCCTTGTCAGTCAGGACAAGCGCGGACGGGTCAAATGGTGCAAGTTGGAGCCCGGCTCATTGCGTGACGCCTTGATCTGGATGGAGAGTTTTGGCCAGTTCGAGGCCGTCGATCTCGACAGTTTCGAAGCATTCTTAGCCAAGGAATCGTTGGAGGATTAGCGTATTTTCAGCAAGTTTTCTGAAAATCCGTCGGAAATTCCAAGGATCCGTTAACCCAGCGTTCACCCAACTCTGCCACCCTGCGCGGCAGAGGCGCATGTAACTGCCATCAGAACGAGGCCGGTAAAATTCCGACATCATCGCCATGCACCCGTCCTGACAGGTATTTCGATGCTGGTCCAAGCCATTACCCCCGCGGATCAAGCCGCCGCGAACCTCACCACTCGCGCAAGACGGCTGCTCTGGCGGGCCGCCAAACGTGTGCCCCGACCCTTATCGGCACCCGAGCGCCAGTTTGCCCGCACCGCCTGGGCCTATTTTGCCACCGGCGCGGACTCTTGTACCGGCCTTTCTCCGGTTATATCAAAAAGCAACCGCGTTACCCTCTATGCGCTTGGCGGAACGCTGTTGGCAATCACCGCAGCCAACCGCCTCGGGCTGATCGAAACCGCTGCAGCGACCGACAGGATCCTACGGATCGTTCATTCTCTGGCGCAGCTGCCCCCGGGACAGGATCACCTGCCGGGTCTGGCCGTCGATTGTGCCAGCCTGACCGTCTATCCACCGGCAGGCCATCTACAGACGGGAATGTCCGAGGGGCCAACACTGATGCGCCTTCTTGCCGGGCTTGTCATCGTCGCGCATCACTATCGCCAAGCACGGGAGCCTGTCGCCGGAATTCTTGCCCGATGGAACCTGTCCCGGATGATCAAAAACCAGCGCTCTCAGCCCACCGCACCGACCGCGTTGCGCCCCCCTGAGACTGAGTTTGCCCATTATATGGCTCGTGTTGCCGCCCTGCTAAACTTGCCCTGGCGCGCACCGGCTGCCCGCGGAGCCACCGCCTATTTGGGTACTGCCGATCAGTTTTACCTTGAGACGGTGGAATTCGGTTGGCATCCCGAGTTGCTCTGGCAGGCCGGCAGCGCCTTTCTGTCGCAAAGGGCACGATTTCTGCGCGATGGGCATTTGACCTCATTGGGTTTTGACATAATCGACCGCGCCCCCAATGCTGGCGAGGCGCCGCGATTTGCCCGCGTCTCAACCAAGGTGGCATTTGGCTGGCATGCGATTTTTCCAACCCCTTATGCGCAGAAACTTGTGGATGCCGTGTCCCCCTTGGCCCGCCCGAAGGGATGGCTGGCCGGTTATTTTACCCGCACGGGCCAGCCCAACGATATTTTGTCACTGAGCACCAACGCCGAGGTGCTGGAGGCGCTGCATTACCGGGCCCACGGACCGCTGTTTCCAACCGGCACATAAAAACACCCGGGGCATGTCGCTCCGGGTGTCCCGTTTTTTGCTCGGCCAATAGAGGGCCGTGCCTTGGGATTACTTCAACGCCTTATCGGTAATCATGTGGGTCCATGCTCCAACCGGCTTTTTGGTGATAACCGGATCGGAGCCGCCGGACATCAGGCTTTTCACCGTACGCTCGTAATCGGCCGGGTCGAGCGCACCATTCGAGCCTGCGGTCAGCTTGGCAATTTCACGCATCATCCGTTTTTGATGTTTTTCGGTCTGCGCGCCGGTCGCATCATTATCCAGCACGATCATCGCAGCCGCATCCGGATGTGCCTCGGCCCATTTCCAACCCTTCATCGAGGCGCGAACAAACCGCACCATCTTGTCAACGAATTTCGGGTCTTTCAGGTTCTTGCCCAGCACATACAGGCCGTCCTCAAGCGTTGCGACACCCTGATCCTCGTATTTGAACACGACCAGATCACTGGGTTTCAGCCCCGCATCGATGATCTGCCAGTATTCATTGTAGGTCATGGTCGAAACACAGGCCGCCTGTCCCTGCAAAATCGGATCGACATTAAAGCCTTGCTTCAGAACGGTTACGCCGTCCGGCCCGCCATTGGTTTTCAGGCCCAGCTTGCTCATCCAGCTGAGGAACGGATATTCGTTGCCATAAAACCAAACGCCAAGGGTCTTGCCTTTGAAATCCGCCGGGGTCTTGATGCCCGCGTCCTTACGGCAGGTCAGCATCATACCCGAACGCTTGAACGGTTGCGCGATATTAACCAGATCCAGACCCTTTTCGCGGCTGGCAAGAGCCGAGGGCATCCAGTCGATAATAACATCGGCCCCGCCACCTGCGATCACCTGCGCAGGGGCAACGTCAGGGCCGCCCGGCTTGATCGTAACGTTCAGGTTTTCAGCCTTGTAAAACCCCTTGTCCTTGGCCACGTAATAGCCCGCAAACTGCGCTTGTGTAACCCATTTCAGTTGCAACGTGATATTGTCCGCCGCCTGTGCCATCGAGGCGCCTAGCGCCAGAGCCCCGGCAACCGCCGCTGTTATCAGTTTTTTCATGTGTTTTCTCCCGGTTGAAGTTTAGTGGTTCGTTTGCTCAGCCTCTCCTCTGTGACGGATGCCAGAAGGTTACGATCTTCTCGATCATCGCGACACAGCCATAAAATGCGCTCCCGGCCAAGGCCGCAACCGCAATCTCGGCCCACACCATATCAAGTGCAAGCCGTCCGACCTCGGTCGAAATCCGAAAACCCATCCCCTTTATTGGGGATCCGAAGAATTCGGCTACAATAGCACCAATAAGTGCCAATGTTGTCGAAATTTTTAGCCCGTTGAAAACAAACGGCATCGCGGCGGGCAAACGCAGACGTCGCAAACCTTGCGAGTAACTGGCGGCGTAGGTCCGCATCAGGTCTCGCTGCATTGCGCTGCTGGCGTGCAACCCCTCGACAGTGTTGACCAGCATGGGAAAGAACACCATGACCACCACGACCGCCGCCTTGGATTGCCAGTCAAAGCCGAACCACATGACAAGAATCGGCGCCATACCAATGATCGGCAGGGCCGCCACAAAATTGCCGACTGGCAACAGGCCCGCCTGTAGGAACGGCGAGCGATCCACCAGCACCGCCGTCAGGAAGGCCGCGCCACAGCCAATAACATAGCCACTAAGCGCCCCTTTTACGAATGTCTGATAGAAATCGGCCCAAAGAATCGGCATGCTGCTGGCAAATTTGACAGCAATATCCGTTGGCGCCGGCAACAGAACCGGGTTGATCCCCGCCCCGCGCACGATCCCCTGCCAGAGGACAAGCAGCGCCAGACCAAAGAGGGTGGGAACCGCAACGCTGGTCAGGCGTGACTTTGGCAACCGCGCCATGCGCAGGTTGGCCCACCAGGACACCAGCCAAAACAGAACCGAACCGACGATCCAGATCATTGCGCCATCCCCATCCGTTTGAGGGTCGCGGCCTGCATTACGCCGATCAGCCCGACCAAAACCGCGGCCAGAACCGCCGCTGTGATCAATGCGCTCCAGATCTGGATGGTCTGGCCATAATAGCTCCCGACCAGCATCCGCGCGCCAAGGCCGCCGTTCTGGTTGATCGGCAATTCAGCCACGATCGCCCCGACCAGCGCCGCGGCCATTGCGATCTTGAGCGAGGTGAAAAGATAAGGCATCGAGCTTGGCAACCGTAATTTCCAGAATGTTTGAGGTTTGCTGGCATACCACGTGCGCATCTGGTCCAGCTGCATACGGTCAGGGCTGCGCAACCCCTTGACCATGCCAACCACAACCGGAAAAAACGACAGATACATCGAGATCACCGCCTTGGGCAGCAACCCTGCGATTCCCACCGCATTCAGAACAACAATCACCATAGGCGCAATCGCAAGGATCGGCACCGTCTGACTGGCAATCACCCAAGGCATCACCGACATGTCCATCGCCCGGTTGTGAACGATGCCAACCGCCAACAGAATTCCCAGCCCGGTACCCAGAAAAAATCCCAGAACCGTCGCCGACAGGGTGATCCAGCTATGATAGATCAGGCTACGTCTGGAAAAGGCACGCCCGCGCATCGCCATGCCGACCGTTGTTTTCCAGATCTCGCGGGCCACCTGATGGGGCGTCGGCAGTTTCGGTTTATCCTGTGACCAGGTATCGGTCACCAACTCGGAAAAACTCAGCGAGACATGCGCCCGCGTCGCCTTGTCCTCGGCCCATTTCGCGTTCAGCGCCACTGAGCCCGCATACCACAGCACAAAAATCGCCAGAATGACAGTCAATACCGGCACAGTCCTCTTGTGGGCCCCCATCACGGCCACCCTCCGGAGACAACGGCCAATGTTTTGCAAAAGACGTGCAAGCTTTTAATCCTCATAGGCGTGCCCCGCGCGTAGGCCTTCACGCACCCGATGGGCGACCTCCAGGAACTCCGGCGTGTCCCGGATATCGAGCGGACGATCATGCGGCAGGGTGCTATCGATGATATCGGCGATACGACCCGGGCGCGGGCTCATCACCACGATCTTGGTAGACAAATAAACCGCCTCGGGGATCGAATGGGTGACAAAGGCGATTGTCTTGTTGGTCTTGGCCCAAAGTTTCAGCAACTGTTCGTTCAAATGGTCGCGCACGATCTCATCAAGCGCGCCAAACGGCTCATCCATCAACAGGATATCGGCGTCGAACGCCAAGGCCCGGGCAATGGAGGCACGCTGCTGCATGCCGCCCGACAATTGCCACGGAAACTTTTTCTCGAAACCGTCAAGATCGACCAGCTCCAGCACCCGCCTGACCCGCTCGGCCTGATCCGCGCGGGAATAGCCCATGATCTCCAACGGCAGGCGGATATTGCCGCCGATCGTCCGCCACGGATAAAGGCCCGCGGCCTGAAAGACATAGCCATATGCGCGCGATTTTCGCGCCTCTTCCGGAGTGACGCCATTGATGCAGATTGACCCCGATGTCGGCTGTTCAAGATCCGCCATGACCCGCAGAAACGTCGTCTTTCCGCAGCCCGAAGGACCGATGAACGAGACGAACTCACCCTTGTCAATGGTCAGGTCGATATCCGCCAGTGCATGCACCGGCCCGTCATTGGTCTGAAACGTCAGGCTCAGATTTTCGGCCTTGACGACTGTTTGTCCTGTCACGTCGGTGTTCCCCGTTTGTTATGGCAGGTGGTTGGGATCACTGGCATTAAAGGCCACCCGGAATGTTCATCGGATCACGATGGATCATCTTCGGCGCGGTCAGGGCCTTCCATTTGCTCAGCGCCTTTTGCGCCGACTGGAACGGTGGGCGTGGCACGAATTTCCCACGCCCCGGCTGGGGCTGGCTGTTCTGCCCCCAAGCCCAGATCACATCACCCCGCGACAGGGTAAAGCGCGACTGTGCAGTCACCTTCATGCCCTCGAACACGTTGCAATCGCCGACCGATTTTTGCGTCGTTACCGACAGGGTCTTGGATATCTTCGGATCCCAAACCACGATATCGGCATCAGCACCAGGCATCATGGCGCCCTTGCGCGGATAGATATTCAGGATCTTGGCAATATTGGTCGATGTAACCGCAACAAATTCGCTGGGGGTCAAGCGGCCAGTCTCGACCCCTTCGGTCCACAGAACCGCGCGGCGCTCTTCCAGGCCACCCGTGCCATTGGGGATCTTGGTAAAATCGTTCAGGCCCATCTTTTTCTTGTCCGACTTGAACACACAATGGTCCGTTGCCACCACTTGCAGACTGCCCGCCTGAAGACCCGCCCACAGGCTATCCTGATGCTTTTTCGCCCGGAACGGCGGGCTCATCACCCGTTGCGCGGCGTGCAACCAGTCCTTGTTCAGATATTCACTTTCGTCCAGCACCAGAAACTGGGCCAGTGGTTCGCCATAAACCCGCATCCCCTTTTGGCGCGCGCGCCGGATTGCCTCATGCGCCTGTTCGCAACTGACATGCACAATATAAAGGGGAACACCCGCGGCATCTGCAATGGTAATGGCTCGGTTGGCAGCCTCGCCCTCCAATTCCGGTGGGCGGGAAAATCCGTGGCCCTCAGGGCCGGTTATGCCCTCGGCCATATATTTCTGCTGCAATTCATAGACCAGATCACCATTTTCGGCATGAACCATCGGCAAAACGCCCAATTCTCCACAGCGCTTGAAACTGGCGAACAGCTCATCATCCTCCAGCATCAACGCCCCCTTGTAGGCCATGAAATGCTTGAAACTGTTCACCCCCATCTTGACGGCGTCTTCCATCTCGTCAAACACCTGCTCGTTCCATGCGGTGATTGCCATGTGATAGCCGACATCACTGCAAATCTGCGGTGCGCTCTTGCGGTGCCACTCATTGATCGCGTTTTTCAGGCTGCCATCCTCGCCCGGCAGACAAAAATCCACCAGCATGGTCGTCCCACCGACCGCTGCCGCCCAGGTTCCGCTCTCAAAGGTCTCATCGGCCGTTGTTCCCATAAAGGGCATTTCCAGATGGGTATGAGGATCAATCCCGCCGGGCATGACATAGGCGCCCTCGGCGTCGATATATTCATCCCCCTTGAGGTCAGGCCCGATCTCCTTGATCGTCTCGCCCTCAATCAGGACATCCGCCTTATACTCGCGATCCGCCGTCACGATAGTGCCGTTTTTGATGACTTTGGTCATTTTGAACCTCCCTAAAGCAGATTCTTCACCCGCTTCTTCTTTGTACAAATACTCCGGGGGTGCAGGGGGCTGGCCCCCGCTACACCGCCCTATTCCACGATCTCCGCCATTTCAACCACCGCGTGCAACAGCACATTCGTGCCTGCTTCGGCCCAATCTTGGCTGATCTCTTCGGCCTCATTATGCGAGAGGCCATCGACACAGGGGCACATCACCATGCTCGTCGGAGCAACCTGATTGACCCAACAGGCGTCATGCCCCGCCCCCGAGATGATATCCATGTGGCTGTAGCCCAGACGCTCAGCCGCTTGCCGCACGGCTTTTACGCAATCCTCGTTAAAGGCGGGCGGATCGAAATGGCCGACATCCTCCCATTCGAACGTACATCCCAGCGCCTCGCAAATCCCCGGGGCCTTGTCCAGCAATTCAGCCACCATGCCTTCCATGGTGTCCAGCTCGTGACTGCGGAAATCAACCGTGAACACGGCCTTTTCCGGGATGATGTTGCGGCTGTTCGGGTAGATGTCGATCTGCCCGATCGCACCGACCGCATTGGGCTGGTGCTTCATCGCAATCTCGTGCACAAGTTCGGTGATCTGCGCCAGCCCACGCCCTGCGTTGCGACGCATCCGCATGGGGGTTGACCCTGTGTGCTGACCCTTGCCGGTCACCGTGCATTCGATCCAGCGCAGGCCCTGCCCGTGGGTGACGACGCCAATTTCCTTGTTCTCGGCCTCCAGAATTGGCCCTTGCTCAATATGCAACTCAAACAGCGCATGCATCTTCCGGGCGCCCACCGGCTCATCTCCGACCCAGCCGATCCGCTTCAGTTCCTCGCCAAAGACCTTGCCCTCGTGGTCCTGACGCGAATAGGCGTAATCCTGATCGATAACCCCAGCAAAGACGCCGCTGGCCAGCATCGCCGGAGAAAACCGCGTGCCCTCTTCGTTGGTCCAGTTAACAACGACGATCGGGTGTTTCGTCTGCACATTCAGATCGTTCAGCGAGCGGACGATCTCCAGCCCGCCCAGCACCCCCAGAACGCCATCGTATTTCCCGCCGGTGGGCTGGGTATCAAGGTGACTGCCGACATAAACCGGCAAGGCGTCGGGGTTTGTGCCCTCACGACGGGCAAACATGTTGCCCATCGTATCGACGCCCATGCTGCATCCCGCCTCTTCGCACCATTTCTTGAACAGGTGGCGGCCCTCATTATCCGCGTCGGTCAAGGTCTGGCGGTTGCACCCACCGGCAACGCCCGGCGCGATCTTGGCCATCTCCATCAGACTGTCCCAAAGACGGTCACTGTTGATCTTCATATTGTCGCTGGGTGTCGCCATACGGAAAGGTCCTTGCGGATGAAATTGAGAGGTCTGTGTCGGTTGTCAGGGCACGCTCAGCGGATCTCGGTCAAGGCGCCGTAGGTTTCCGGGCGCCGATCGCGGAAGAATTGCCACGTGTCGCGCACTTCACGCACCATATCCATGTCCATGTCGTGAACGATCAATTCGTCCTTGTCGCGGCTGGCCTCTTTTTCGATCTGCCCGCGCGGGTTGACGAAATAGCTCTGGCCATAGAACTCACCGATGTTCCACGGCCCTTCGGTTCCAACCCTGTTGATCGCCCCGATATAACAGCCATTGGCCACCGCCGAGGCCGGTTGTTCCAGCTTCCACAGATATTCCGACAGCCCGGCCACAGTTGCCGAGGGGTTAACGATATATTCGGCCCCGTTCAGCGCCAGCGCGCGCCAACCCTCGGGGAAGTGGCGGTCATAGCAGATATAGACGCCCAGCTTGCAATAGGCAGTCTGGAAAACCGGATAATTCGAGCCGCCCGGCTTGAAAAAGAATTTCTCCCAGAACCCGGCGACCTGCGGAATATGCGTCTTGCGGTATTTCCCAAGATAGCTTCCATCGGCGTCAATCACGGCGGCGGTATTATAATAGACGCCGGTCATTTCCTCTTCATAAATCGGAACGACGATGACCATGGAATATTTCTTTGCATATTCCTGCATCAGCTTGACGGTCGGGCCATCGGGAATGGATTCCGCCGCCGCATACCACTTGCCATCCTGGCTGGGGCAGAAATAGGGCTGGGTGAATACCTCCTGCATGCACAGAACCTGTACACCCTGCTTGCCTGCCTCATCAATCAGCGGCAAATGCGCGTCCAGCATCTTTTGCCGGATGGCGTCCGGAGATTCCGAGGTATCCCCCTTCAACCCCATTTGAATGAGTCCACCCTTCAGCTTGGCCATGATCTTTCTCCCGTGTCTTGCGCGCATCGCTTGTCCTGCCGGATACGCTTCGCTCTTGCGAAAATCCTGTTTCTGACCATATGGTCAACAATACGGGACCACAACCTGACCATTTGGTCAAGAAAAATCTGGGCAAATGCCGGAATGAATATGGAAACCAAACAGCCACGCCAAAAAGGACGCCGTCAGGAACGTGAGGCACGCATCCTGTCCGCGGCCGAAAAGGTCTTTGCCGAGGCCGGATTCGGTGGCGCCACCATGCAACTGATCGCCGACATGGCCGGGCTGCCCAAGGCAAACCTGCATTATTACTTTCCCACAAAAGAGGCGCTTTATCGTCAGGTGGTCGAGAATATCTTTCAGATCTGGTTGCGCGCTGCGGACGTCTTTGATAGCGCCACCGGCCCGGCCGAAGGGATCGCAGCCTATATCGACGCCAAGATGGAGCTGAGCCGCGCCTACCCCGCGGGCTCAAAAGTCTGGGCCAGCGAGGTCATGCACGGCGCGCCGGTCATTCAGGATTATCTGGAGACCACCCTTGCCGAATGGACCGAAGGGCGCATGGAGGTCATTCAGCGATGGATCGACGAGGGGCGAATGGACCCGATCAATCCCCGCCACCTGCTCTATATGCTCTGGGCGACGACCCAGCACTACGCCGATTTTGGTCATCAGATCGAAACCCTGAACAACGGCGCCCCGCTGGATGACGCTGGCTGGACCGAAGCAAAACGCGCCATCAAACAGATCATCCTGACCGGCGTTGGCGTCGAGATTCCGCCCGAAACCTGACCGCCAATCCCCGGACCTGACGGAAATCTCGCACAAGAAATCCCGTGTTGCAGGCGAGATTTGATCGGATCTCGGCCCTATTTCCTTGCGATTTTGCAAATATCCCCCTATGGGCCATCCTGTAACATAGGAAAACACCACTCACATGACCGATCCAGCGGCGTCTGCCACGAAGGCCACTCGCACCTCCGTTCCCCCGACATCAAGACCAGCCACGCAACCCAAAACCGCCCGCGACTGGTGCCAGCTTTTGGCCGAATACCGCGACCCGAACGCCGCGCGCAGCCTATTTGAACTGACAGTCAGCCTGATCCCGTTTCTGCTGATTGCAGCGGCGGCATGGTGGGCGATGTCGTTCAGCTACTGGCTGACGCTGGCGCTGTCGCTTGCCAATGGCCTGTTTCTGGTGCGCCTGTTTGTTATTCAGCACGATTGCGGCCACCGCGCCTTTTTCCGGCACAAGGGGTTGGGCGACTGGATCGGGCGTGGCCTTGGGGTTCTGACCCTGACGCCCTATGACGTCTGGCGGCGCACCCATTCATTGCATCACGCGACCTCGGGAAATCTGGGGCGTCGGGGGATCGGCGATGTGCAAACCCTGACGGTGGCGGAGTACCGTGCTCGAGGGATCTGGGGGCGGCTGTCCTATCGGCTGTATCGCAACCCCGTGATTCTGTTCGGCTTTGGGCCTATCTATCTGTTTTATCTGCAAAACCGCCTGCCCATCGGGTTGATGAAGGCCGGTTGGCGCTATTGGACCAGCTCGATGGCCACCAACGGCGCGATTGCCCTGGGCCTTGGGCTGATGCTGTGGTTTGGCGGCCTTGCCCCGATTCTGCTGATCTTTCTGCCGACAACACTGGTAGGTGCCTCGCTGGGCCTGTGGCTATTCTATGTTCAGCACCAGTTTGAACACACCTATTGGGCGGACAACGAAAACTGGCAGTTGCACGAAGCCGCGCTGCAGGGCAGCTCACACTATACCCTGCCGGCCGCGCTGCAATGGCTGACCGCGAATATCGGCATTCACCATGTCCACCATCTCTATAGCCGCATCCCCTTTTACCGGCTGGCCGAGGTACTGAGGGACCACCCGGCCCTGAGGCACGCCCAGCGCCTGACCATCCGCCAAAGCCTGCACAGCGTCAACCTGCGGCTCTGGGATGAAAATACCAAACGCCTGCTGACCCACGCCGAGGCCCGCGCCCTTTACAGCTAGGGTTCATTCATGCTTTGCTGAATTTACCATCCGGTCCAGAATGCCGGTGGACGAAAAACAGAGATGGGCATCGCTTGGCACGAGCAGCAGCTTCCAAATCGCAAACGCGCATCCAGCGCGAAAAGACCGAGCAGATCCTTGCCGCGGCGCTGGTGGTGTTTTCCAAATACGGTTTTCGTGGCTCGACCATCGACCAGATTGCCAACGAGGCCGGCCTGTCCAAGCCAAACCTGCTGTATTATTTCGATGGCAAGGATGAAATCCACGCCCGCCTGCTGGCGCGCATGCTGGACACTTGGCTTGCGCCATTGCGCACCTTGGACGAAACCGGAGACCCGGTGGAAGAGATCCTCGGCTACGTCACCCGGAAACTCGAAATGGCCCGGGACTATCCCCGCGAAAGCCGCCTGTTTGCCAACGAGATCCTGCAGGGCGCCCCGCGCGTCATTGACCAGATCAAGGGCCCGCTGAAAAATCTGGTCGATGAAAAGGCCGAGGTGATCCGCCACTGGGCGGCCGAGGGCAAAATCGCCGATGTCGATCCCTATCACCTGATCTTTTCGATCTGGGCAACGACCCAGCACTACGCCGATTTCAACGCTCAGGTCAGCGTGATCCTCGGGCCCCGCGCCGACGACTGGTTTGACGGGGCGCGATCCTATCTGACCAAATTGTTCATCTGCGCTCTTCGTCCCGCAAAAGCATGACCAACGCAACGGCGGTGGCGCCAACGCCCAGAAAAACCTTGCCCGCGGGCAGACCGTTCCCCAATGCGAACTCCCACAGGATGACCCATGCCGGGGTCAGATAGGTATAGGCCAGCACCTTGGCCGCGGGCAGGCGCAGGGCGGCAAACTGCAGCGCAACAAATGTCGCCGCTGTCGAGAACACCACCAGATAGGCCAGCGTGATCCAGACGATCGGCGGCAGGTGCCCCCAGTCGGTCGCCAGCAGATCGGGGGCCCCGAACAGCAACAGTACAAGCGAGCCGCCGATCAGCGTGCCAAAGGTAAACACAATCGGGCTCTCACCGCGATTGAGGCGCTTGACAACCGGCGTATAGACCGCGTGGCTGATACATCCAGCAAAAAAGATCGCCTCGCCGCGCCCCATATCCATCTCGATCAGCGCCGCCAGATCGCCGCGAAATATGACCCACAACGCCCCGCTCGCCGCAATCAATAGCGCCGCCAGCATACGCCCGGTGGTGATCTGGTGAAGAATGAAAAACCCGGCCACGGCAGCCATCAGGGGCATCAGTGTAAATACCGCCGAGGCCGAGACCGGCGGCGCCGTCTTCAATCCTTCAAACATCAGGACGAAATAGATCGCCAACATGCCACCCAGCAAAAGATACCGCCACGGCGCACGAAAACTGTCCCGTGTCACCCCCGGCGTGACCGTCATCAAGACCCCCATAACCACAGCCGCCAGAACAAAGCGAACCGCCGTCAGGGCCGGGGGCGAAATCTCGTTGGCCACCAGATGTCCCAGACTGAACGAGCCTGCAACCAGAACCGAAAACAACAGCATCGCCAGATGACCGCGCCACTGATCCGCGCTCAGCTTCACGCATCACCCCGGATGCGGTCGAGCGCAAAAGCCCATGGATCGAGACGCCGGGTGCGATCCACCAAGGCCCATTGACCTTTACCAGATCGCACCGGTTCTGGCCGGCTACTCGGCAGCACGGGCCGCCGGATTGTTGGGGTGGGTCTGCCAGTTGGCATAGGGCTCAACCTTTTTGCCGGTGCGCTCATCCACCTCGCCCAGCGCCAGCTCACGCATGGTGATACAACCCTCGACCGGGCAAATATCCACGCAGAGATTGCACGCAACACATTCCGCCTCGTTCACCTTGAACCCGCGCACCCCGTCGATTTCGTTGAAAATCGCCTGATGGCTGGTGTCCTCGCACGCGGCATAGCAGCGCCCGCATTTGATGCAGGCCTCCTGATCGATCACCGCCTTGGTGACATAGTTCAGGTTCAGATCCTGCCAATCCTTGCAATTCGGCACCGCTCGCCCGACGACCGAGGCGACGCTTTCATGCCCGCCTTCGTCCATCCATTGGGAAAGACCCGAGATCATCTCTTTTACCACATCAAATCCATAGGTCATGGCCGCCGTGCAAACCTGCACATTTCCCGCCCCCAGCGCGATGAATTCGGCCGCATCGCGCCAAGTCGTCACCCCGCCAATCCCGGAGACCGGCAAATCGGCGGTTTCGGCGTTGCGCTTGATTTCCGCCACCATGTTAAGGGCAATCGGTTTCACCGCAGGCCCGCAATAGCCACCATGCGCGCCAGCTCCGTCAATCGTGGGTTCTGGCGCAAACAGGTCAAGGTTGACCGACGTGATCGAGTTGATCGTGTTGATCAGGCTGACCGCATCCGCGCCGCCCCGCATTGCTGCGGCCGCAGGTTGGCGAATATCGGTGATGTTGGGGGTCAATTTCACGATCACCGGCATGCGGGTATATTGCTTGACCCAGCGGGTGACCATTTCGATATATTCCGGCACCTGCCCGACGGCGCTGCCCATGCCCCGCTCGGCCATACCGTGTGGGCAGCCAAAGTTCAGCTCAACCCCGTCCGCACCGGTCTCTTCGACCAAGGGCAGAATCGCCTTCCACGGTTCCTCTTCGCACGGAACCATAAGGCTGACCACAAGAGCGCGGTCCGGGTAGTCGCGCTTGACCGATTTGATCTCGCGTAGGTTCACATCCAGCGGGCGATCGGTGATCAGCTCGATGTTGTTCAGCCCCAACAGGCGCCGGTCGGCCCCGTGAATGGCCCCATAGCGCGGCCCGTTGACGTTGACGATAGGAGGGCCGGCCTCGCCCAGCGTTTTCCAGACGACCCCACCCCAACCGGCCTCATAGGCGCGGCGAACGTTGTATTCCTTGTCCGTTGGCGGCGCGCTGGCCAGCCAGAACGGGTTGGGGGATTTGATCCCTACGAAGGTGCTTGTCAGATCAGCCATTGTTCATGTCCTCCCTATGCCGACAGCGCGGCATCAATATCCATCGCGGCGTCACGCCCCTCGGCCACCGCGGTTACCGTCAGATCGTCGCCGCCACTGGCGCAATCGCCCCCGGCCCAGACCCCCGGACGCGATGTGCGCCCGTGCTCGTCAACCGCGATCTTGCGCCCCTTAAGGGCAAGATCGGGTTGCCCGGCCAAGCTTTGACCGATGGCCAGCATCACCTGATCGGCGGCGATCTCAAAGGTCTCGCCGGTGTCCACCAGCTGACCATCACGGGTTTCGGTGCGCGCAAAGAGCACGCCCGAGGCGACCAGCGCCTTTGGCGCCGCGTTACAGACGATGCGAACCCCTTTTGAGGCTGCCAGATTCTGCTCCATCACCGAGGCCGCCATCGCCGCCCTGTCCCGTCGATAGGCCATCGTCACGTTACCGGCGCCCAGCAGCCGCGACTGGATCGCCGCATCAACCGCCGTCATCCCGCCACCAATCACCACCACATCGCGTCCAACAGCGATGTCGGTCTTGTCTTTGGACTGGCGCATCTCGGCAATCCAGTCCACGGCGTTCACAACCTCGGGGCCCGAACCCTCCAAGGCCAGCGCATTGACCCCGGCAAGGCCGATCCCCAAGAAAACCGCATCAAAGCGATCCTCCAGATCCGAAAGGGCGAGCTCGGCGCCCAGTTTCTTGCCGTATTCAACCGTGATCCCGCCGATCCCCAGCAACCAGTCAAGCTCGGCCCCCGCGAACCCGCCAGTCGCCTTGTAGGCGGCAATCCCGTATTCGTTCAGCCCGCCCCCCTTTGGGCGCGCATCAAAAATCGTGACGGCGTGACCCAGCATCGCCAAGCGGTGCGCCGCCGCCAGCCCCGCCGGGCCGGCACCGACAACCGCCACGGTCTTGCCTGTGTCGCTCGCGCGGCTGAAGGGATGAGTCCCCGCCGCCATCAAGCGGTCGGTTGCATAACGCTGCAACTGGCCGATGATGACCGGCTTGCCCTCGGCCACCTCGCGCACGCAGACCTCTTCACATAGGGTCTCGGTCGGGCAAACCCGCGCGCACATGCCACCAAGGATGTTTTGGGAAAAAATCGTCCGCGCCGCCGCCTCGGGGGTGCCGGTCGCAATCTGGCGAATGAACAGCGGAATGTCGATTGTCGTCGGGCAGGCGGTGGCGCAGGGTGCGTCAAAGCAGAAATAGCACCGATCCGCCGCCACATGCGCCTCGTGGTCGTTGAGGGGCGGATGCAGGTCCTGAAAATTCTCGGCTATTTCATCGGCAGACAGACGCCCGGCAACGACACCCGGCGTAAAAGGATCAGATGGCATGTTTCCATTCCCCGTTGTTGACTTTGTGAAAATCTGACACAGGATCATATTTTTATCAACTGGTAAAATATTTTTTCTGCGCCACAAACCCGGCACCCCCGCCGCCCGCTCGCGCTCCCCCTTGACCGCAGCTCAGAAATCCCCTAGACGCCTCGGGAATCCACGGAAGTGCCAAACTTCCGGTCCCGCCGGTTGCAGGGATCGCCACCAGTCAGCGCGTTGCGCCCACTGGTGCGTTTGTCGTTTGGCTGGTCATGAAAGGGCCGCGCATGTTTGAGAACCTGTCAGATCGCCTCTCGGGCGTCTTTGATAAACTCACCAAACAAGGTGCGCTGTCCGATGCGGATGTCGCCACCGCCCTGCGCGAGGTGCGCGTTGCCCTGCTTGAGGCCGACGTTTCCCTGCCTGTCGCCCGCGATTTTGTGAAGGCCATTCAGGACAAGGCCACGGGGCAATCCGTCACAAAATCGGTGACCCCCGGCCAACAGGTCGTCAAGATCGTGCATGACGAACTGGTGCATTTTCTGGCCGGTGACGATGTCAACGCCGGTGACCTGAAAATCGACAACGCTCCCGCGCCGATCCTGATGGTGGGGCTGCAAGGCTCGGGCAAGACCACGACCACCGCCAAGCTGGCCAAACGTCTAAGCGAAAAAAACGGCAAGCGGGTGCTGATGGCCAGCCTTGACGTTTACCGCCCCGCCGCGATGGAACAGCTCGCCGTGCTTGGCAAACAGATCAACGTGGACACCCTGCCGATCGTCAAGGGCGAAAAACCCGCCGACATCGCGCGCCGCGCCAAGCAACAGGCGACGCTTGGCGGCTATGATGTCTATATGCTTGATACCGCCGGGCGCCTGCATATCGACGAGGTCCTGATGGCCGAGGTCGAAACCGTTCGCGACATCACCAAGCCGCGCGAGACCCTGTTGGTGGTTGACGGCCTCACAGGGCAGGATGCGGTCAATGTCGCGGAACAGTTCGACGGCCAGATCGGCATCTCGGGCGTGGTTCTTACGCGGATGGACGGCGACGGACGCGGGGGCGCCGCCCTGTCGATGCGCGCAGTGACCGGGCAGCCGATCAAATTCGTCGGCCTTGGCGAAAAGATGGACGCGCTTGAGGAATTCCACCCCGACCGCATCGCCGGGCGCATCCTTGGCATGGGCGACATCGTTTCGCTGGTGGAAAAGGCGCAGGAAACCATCGAGGCCGAACAGGCCGAGCGCATGATGAAACGGTTCCAGAAGGGCCGCTTCAACATGAATGACCTCAAGATGCAGCTGGAACAGATGCTAAAGATGGGTGGCATGGAAGGTGTCATGGGCATGATGCCGGGCATGGGTAAAATGAAGGGCAAAATGTCCGATGCGGGCCTTGACGACAAGATGCTGCGCCGCCAGATCGCCCTGATCCAGTCGATGACCAAAAAGGAACGCGCCAATCCGCAGATCATGCAGGCCAGCCGCAAGAAACGCGTCGCACGCGGCGCGGGCCTTGAGGTCAGTGAACTGAACAGACTGCTGAAAATGCAGCGCCAGATGGGCGATATGATGAAAAAGATGGGCAAGGGCGGAATGCTGAAACAGGCCATGAAAGGCATGTTTGGCAAAGGTGGTAGCCTGCCTGCCGACATGGGCGCAGGTATGGACCCAAAAGCGCTGGAAGCCGCGGCAAAACAGATGGGTAAACTTCCGGGCGGTCGCCTGCCGGGCCTTGGCGGCGGCCTTCAACTGCCCCCCGGCCTCTCAGGATTTGGAAAAAAGAAATGACCCGCCCATTTTCCCTCAATGGATGTTCCTGCCGGAGACCCCGCCATGACCGATGAAACAAAGCGCGCCGCCGCCCTGTTGCGTGACCACCGCGACAGCATCGACCGGCTGGACGCGATTCTGGTTTATACTCTGGCCGAACGGTTCAAACAAACTCAGGCCGTCGGACGCCTGAAAGCCGAACACGCCCTGCCCCCGTCCGACCCCGCACGCGAAGCAGCACAGATCGCGCGGCTGGAATCGCTGGCAAAAGAGGCCAACCTCGACCCCGAATTCGCAAAAAAATTCCTGAATTTCATCATTCAGGAAGTCATCCAACACCACAAGCAACACCAGAAATAGCAACCCATTCGGGTGGCCTTGGCCCCCCAACCAGCCATTCAAAGGAGAAACCAAATGGCAATGAAGATCAGACTCGCCCGCGGCGGCAGCAAAAAACGCCCGTTTTACCGCATTGTTGCGGCCGACAGCCGGATGCCCCGCGACGGGCGCTATATCGAAAAGCTGGGCACCTATAACCCGCTCTTGCCCAAGGACGACGAGAACCGCGTCAAAATGGATATCGAGCGCATCCAACACTGGCTGGGCCAAGGCGCGCAGGTGACCGACCGCGTCTCGCGCATGCTCGAAGCCGCCGGTGTTCTGGAAAAGAAAAACCGCGCCAATCCGAAAAAAGGCGAGCCGCATCAAAAAGCCAAGGAGCGCGCCGAGGAAAAAGCCGCCAAGGCCGCCGAAGCAGCCGCCGCCCCAGCCGAGGAAACTCCGGCCGAGGCCGCGACCGCCGAATAGGGCCGCCGGATCGTTTTCGTGTGATAACAGGATCACCGCATGGACCAGTTTTCACAGGATTTCAGAAACGATCTGACCGAACTTATGAGGTGGCGCCGCGATGTGCGCCACTTCAAACCCGACCCGGTTGACCCCGATGTCCTGTCGACCTGCCTTGGCGCCTTCAGTCTGGCGCCGTCGGTCGGTCTGTCGGAACCCTGGCGTCTGGTGCAGGTTCAGTCCGCTGAGCGGCGACAAAACATCCTCGACAATTTCAAGACCGCGAACGCCGAGGCTCTGGCCGGGTATTCCGGCGAGCGGGCGGCGCTCTATGCCGGGTTGAAATTGCAGGGGATCAAGGACGCGCCAATTCAACTGGCCGTTTTCTGCGATGAACAGACAACCAAGGGGGCCGGACTGGGGGCGCAAACAATGCCCGAGATGCGCCGATATTCAGTGGTCGCAGGGATCATGAATTTCTGGCTGCTGACCCGCGCCCATGGCCTTGGGGTGGGCTGGGTGTCGATCCTTGATGCCGCGCGCGCCACCCGTGAGCTTGAGGTGCCCGAAGGCTGGCGTCTGGTGGCATGGCTTTGCGTCGGCTGGCCAAAGGATGCTAAGGATGTCCCGGAACTGGAAACCCGCGGTTGGGAGCGCCGCTCGGCGACTCCGCCGACTCTTTACCAGAGGTAGCCTCGCCATGAACCATACCCACGTCTGCGTGGCGGCCATCACCGGCTCATTCGGGGTCCGGGGCGAAGCGCGCGTGAAAAGTTTCTGCGCCGAGCCATCCGCCTTTGCCGATTACGGCCCGCTGTCAAACGAGGCGGGGAACCAGGAATTCCAGATCACGATCATCCGCGCCGTCAAAGGCGGCTTTGCAGTGCGCCTTGGCGGCGTCAAGACCAAGGAGCAGGCGGACGCCCTGCGCGGCACCCGCCTCTATGCGCCACGCGCCGCTCTGCCCACGTTGCCCGATGACGAATATTACTACAGCGACCTGATCGGCCTGCCGGTGGCCGACACTGCAGGAAACATCATCGGCAAGGTTCAGGCCGTGCAGGATTACGGCGCCGGGGACATTCTGGAAATCGCCCCCAAGGGCGGCGGCGCCAGCATCCTCTTGCCCTTTACCCGCGCCGTGGTCCCGACAGTCGATTTGACCCGGCAACGCATTGTCGTTGACCCGCCCGAAGAAATCATTGCCAAGGCGCCAAACGATGGGTGAAACGCCGACCAGACCGCACACGAAATCCCACGGCCGTCTGGCCATCGGCCCGACCCTGACGCCGCGCCCGCTTTTGGACGACACGCCCGAACTGGCCGGCGCATGGCGGGCACGGGTCATCACCCTGTTTCCTGACGCCTTTCCCGGCATCCTTGGCCAGTCCCTGACCGGCAAGGCCCTGCAACGCGGCCTCTGGGCGCTTGAAACCATCGACCTACGCGCGTTTGGCATTGGCAAGCACAAGAATGTCGATGACACCCCCGCAGGTGGTGGCGCGGGCATGGTGTTGCGCGCCGATGTGATCGCCGCGGCATTTCAGGCGGCATCCGCCCCCCCCTTTGACAACCGCGCCGACTGGCCATTGATCTACGTTTCACCGCGCGGAAGACCGTTTTCCCAAGCCATGGCGCAGCGGTTTTCACGCACTCGCGGGATCACTATTCTTTGCGGTCGGTTCGAGGGCGTGGACCAGCGTGTGCTGGACCATTTCGGGGTTGAAGAGGTCTCGCTTGGCGACTTTGTCATGACCGGCGGAGAAATTGCTGCCGAGGCCTTGATTGATGCCAGCGTACGCCTTATACCCCGCGTGCTTGGGAACACCGAGTCGACTGTGGAGGAATCATTCTCACACGGTCTCTTGGAGCACCCGCAATATACTCGGCCAACGGACTGGCAGGGTCGCAAGATACCGGAGATTCTCCTTTCCGGCCATCACGCGAAAATCGCCGCTTGGCGAACCGATCAGTCCGAACGCCTGACCAAGGAACGTCGTCCTGACCTCTGGCGGGCTTATCGACACGATAAGGACCCGGACGGAGACCAAGAGCAATAGGGACGCACAGGAAACTCTGCTGGAAAACGGCAGGCAAGAAGGACGACAAAATGAATGTTATTGAACAGCTCGAAGCCGAGCAAATTGCCGAAATCGGGGCGGACATCCCCGACTTCAAGGCCGGAGACACCATCCGCGTTGGCTACAAGGTAACCGAGGGCAGCCGCCACCGGGTGCAGAATTACGAAGGCGTATGCATTTCCCGCAAGGGCGGCAACGGCATTGGCGCCTCGTTCACGGTGCGCAAGATTTCGTTCGGCGAAGGTGTCGAGCGCGTCTTTCCGCTGCACTCGCAAAACATCGCGGAAATCGCCGTTGTGCGCCGCGGCCGTGTGCGTCGCGCCAAGCTCTACTACCTGCGCTCGCGTCGTGGCAAATCGGCCCGGATCGCAGAAAAAACCAACTACAAGCCCAAATCGAACGCCTAAAGGAGTGGACAGATGAAAAACGACATCCATCCCGACTATCACATGATCAACGTCAAGCTGATCGACGGCACCATTGTCCCCATGCGCTCGACTTACGGCAAAGAGGGTGACACACTGACGCTGGACATCGACCCTTCGGTTCACCCCGCTTGGACCGGCGGCAACCAGCGCCTGATGGACACCGGCGGCCGGGTCTCGAAGTTCAAGAAGAAATACGAAGGGCTGGGATTTTAAGCCTGACCCGCAATCATTCTTTCTTCGCAGACATTTATTGTCTATAGATCGGGGCGCGCCTTTCAAGGGCGCGCTTTTCGTCTATTCAAGGGGCAGCAGGCGTGTCGCACATCATCATTGTGGGAAACGAAAAAGGCGGGTCGGGGAAATCCACCACCTGCATGCATATCGCAACGGCACTGGCGCGGATGGGCTACAAGGTGGGGGCGTTGGATATCGACACCCGCCAGCGGTCGTTTTCGCGCTACCTTGAAAATCGCGCCGAGTATATCCGCCGCACCGAAACCGCCCTGCCAATGCCCAACCTCGGGCGACTTCCCAACATCGGTCAGTCCAAACTGGCCCCCGGGGAAAACATCAACGACCGCCGCCTTGCCGAGGCGATTGCGGTGCTTGAGGATGAAAACGATTTTGTCGTCGTGGACTGCCCCGGTTCGCACACACGCCTGTCCGAGGTGGCCCATTCTCTGGCCGATACTCTGGTCACGCCGCTCAACGACAGCTTTGTTGATTTTGACCTTCTGGCCCGGATCGATCCGACCAACAACCGCGTGATCGGCCCCTCGGTTTATTCCGAGATGGTCTGGAGTGCCCGCCAATTGCGGGCCCAGGCCGGGTTACAGCCGATCGACTGGCTAGTGGTGCGCAACCGTCTGGGCACCCAGAACATGCACAACAAACGCAAGGTTGGCAAAGCGCTCGAGGATCTGTCCAAACGAATCGGGTTTCGCGTGGCGCCCGGATTTAGCGAGCGTGTCATCTTTCGCGAGATGTTTCCCAACGGCCTGACCCTGATGGATATGCGTGACGCAAAAATCGGCGGTCTGAACCTGTCAAACATTGCCGCACGTCAGGAGGTCCGGGACTTGATGAAAGCCCTGAACCTGCCGGATGTGGTCGTAAAAATCTGATTCGCAACACTCCGGCCAAAAGCCGGGCGAATCGCGACGGACTCGGCCCAAACACGCCGCTGGCGATTGAAATTTTACCGTATCACGCGACGCCGGATCGTATTTTTGCCAATTTTCATCCGTGCACCGCCCCAATCGTTGCCTGAAATCCGGGGTGAATGTGACGGCCCAACCGGGTTTTTGACTGGCGCCAAACATGAAACAATCGTGCCTGCTCTGACACCGCACACCCGATCGCCATGGCAGACAAGCCGCCGCAGGTATCTCCTTTGCTTGGACCTCACTTTGCCCATGTCCGTAGGGCCTGAACCCACGGTTCGATCCCGCGGAAAACAGGTGCCATCGCCTTTCTCCACAGGCCAAAAATTGCGAGGATTGGCTCGCCGACGGAAACAATAACCCACCGTAACTCCCGGAAATTCAACCAGAATTTTTTCAGCCGTACGGAACAATCGGCGATTTTCCGCCACAGTTTCGCCAGATTTCTCTTTCGCATACGCGGGCTTTTTGCTAAACAACCGGGACATTGCCCGAACTGGGAAGGGCTTTACCATAGGTCAGGGGGCGACCGCACACAGGGACTGCATCAGCGGATGCAGAACAGGTGAGTGCCGTGTCAAACCGTGACGCCCAGGTTTTGATCTCCAGATCCTTTCCAGCAATTGCACTGGTTGTGCTGTGGTTTGCCGCAAGCATGACACCGCTGTTCGATCCCGCGTTTTCGCAAGTGACCCTCTGGGTTGCGCTTTTGTCGATCACGCTGGCCGTCCTCATTATTCTTTTTTTCAATCCTCCGAAATAACATCCGCGCCACCAAACCGGCGGATAGGAACAGTAATCGTAAAGGGGTCGCACCGTGACAACGACATCAAACAAAGACAGCATCATCCTTGGCGCCGACAAGGACGACAACACTAATCTGGCTTACGCAGGTGACCCGAACGGCGATACAAGTGCCGGCGGAACCGAGGACGATGCCGTCAAAACGGGCGACGGCAATGACCATGCCGTTGGCGGCGATGATGGCGACCTGTTCTACGGCAGCAGCGATGATGACGATGACGCCCTGATGGCCGATAACGTGGAGCATATCAAAGATACCAGTTCAGATCACGGGGACGGAGTCGCCCATTCCAACGATGACACAAAGTCGGATTTTGAAAAAACCGAAGATGAAGACGATGGCGACGACGACGATGATGACGATGACGATGACGATGACGATGACGATGACGATGACGATGACGATGACGATAATGTGCCGTGCTTTACTCCGGGCACACTTATCCTTACGGAAACCGGCGTGCGCCCGGTCCAGGAATTGCGCCCCGGGGACAAGGTCGTAACCCGCGACAACGGCATGCAGGAAATCCGCTGGATTGGCACCAAGGCGCTGGACGGCCGGATGTTGCTGGAAAACCCACACCTGCGCCCGGTCCTGATCCGCAAAGGGGCCCTTGGCAACGGCCTGCCCGAGCGAGACATGATGGTCTCACCCAATCATCGCATGTTGATTGCCAACGAAAAAACCTCGCTTTTGTTTGAAGATCATGAGGTTCTGGTGGCGGCCAAACATCTGGTCAACGGGCACGGCATCCAACAGGTTGATTCGATCGGTCTGTCCTATGTCCACATGATGTTTGACAATCACGAAGTTGTCCTTGGCGACGGCACCTGGACCGAAAGTTTCCAACCCGGCGATTACTCATTGAAGGGAGTGGGCAAGGCCCAGCGCAACGAAATCTTCGAGCTGTTCCCGGAGCTGCGGGAAACGCATGGCCGCAAGACATACGTCTCGGCCCGCAGATCCCTAAAACGGAAGGAAGCCCAGCTTCTGCGCTGACAAACAACGGCCGCGGCCGCCAAGGCACAAAGCAGAGCCTTAGTGCGCCAAAGCAACAAGATCACGACTTAACACTTGCTACAACAGAAAGGTGCGAAGGGAAACTTTCGCCCCTTTTTGTTCTCCTGCCCCTTGACCAAAACAACACCCCCCCGACCTCGCGCGACTGTGATATGTGCTGGCCCTTAATTCCTTTTCACCATCCTCCAGCGGCGCTAGCCTTGAGGAAAATCCTCGAACAAAAGGCGCAAAAATGCTTATTCCCCGCCAGAAAACGCCGAATCTTGCCGTTGAGACCTTGGACCACGGCTTTTTCGATCTGTCTGCCCAATCACCGGAAACCGGCACGGTCATTTGTTTTTATCGAGGTCTGCATTGCCCGATCTGCGCCAATTACCTGACCGAATTTGAAAAACGGGTGCCAGAGTTTAACAAACGCGGCGTAGGATGTCTTGCCGTCAGTACGGACGGGGAAGAGCGCGCGCGCGGGATGGTGGACAAGATCTCGGCCCGGAATTTACGTTTTGGTTATGATCTCGACCTGAAGGTTGCCCGCAACTGGGGGCTTTATATCTCGACCTCCAGGGGAAAAACCTCGACCGGCCTTGAAGAGCCACCCCTCTTTGCGGAACCGGGCCTGTTCATGATCACCCCAGAGCAGACATTATATTACGGGTCTGTACAAACCATGCCTTTTGTGCGGCCGCATTTTTCCGAACTGCTGTCGGCAATCGATTTTGCCATTGCCAACAATTACCCGGCCCGTGGAGAATACATAGGAGAGGTTTAGGAAAATGGCGCACCGAGGAGGATTCGAACCCCCGGCCCCCTGATTCGTAGTCAGGTACTCTATCCAGCTGAGCTATCGGTGCGTGGACTTGGGATTTAGCCGCGGCGGCCGGGCAATGCAAGTGCCAAATGTCTATTTCCCTGATTTTGCTCGCCCCGGATCATACGGAATAGCAACCCGAAAGCATGTGCCCTTGGGCGTCGTCTCGACAAGCTCCAGATTCCCGCCATGCCCGCGCACCAATTCCCACGCAATCGCCAGCCCAAGGCCCGAGCCGCCCTTGCGTATCCCGCCTTCAAACGGTTTGAACAGTTTTTCCTTGGCTTTGGGTGGCAGACCCGGACCGGTATCGCGAACGAACACACACCAAAAAGCGTCAACCTTTTCCGCGGAAAGTATGATCTCGCCGGGCCGGTCCGAGGCCATGATCGCCTGACGCGCATTGCGCACAAGGTTCAGGAGCACACGAAACACTTGCTCGGGATCGCCGGCAACGGTCATGTCGGCGGGAATATTAACCTCGAACCGGATCTTTGTGTCCGTCGTTGCCAATTCCTCGCTCTCGACAACATCCTGCACCAGCGCGCGCAGGGGAAACTCGGAAATTTCCGGGGCAGGTTCCTCGGCCTTGCCAAAGGTCAGGGTGCTTTCACAGAGGTTGACCGCACGGGTCAGCGAATGAACCAGTTTCGGGGTTGTGCGCTTGACCGCTGGGTCTTCGCTCATATCCATCCGGTCAGCCAGCAACTGCGCCGTGGTCAACATGTTGCGCAGATCGTGACTGATCTTGGCCACAGCCCCACCCAGCGTGGCCAGCCGGTCCTTTTGTTTCAGAGCGCCGCTCAGCTCGATCTGCATGGAACGAATCGCCTCCTCGGCCTCATGCAGCTCGGTAATCCCGGCGTTCGGCCGTATGATCAGCAGGGGATTTTGGGGTGAATCCTTATAGGCCTTGATCTGGCTGATCACCCGACTGATCGGAGCAACCAGAACCCGGCGCACGGCAACAAACAAAAGCGCCGCCGTAATAATGGAAATGACTGCAGACAGCAGGAAAACCCGCCCGCCATAATCCAGCATTTCCTGACGCATACCCTTGGTGTGAAGGGTGACTTCGATCTCGAGACCGGCCATGTTGACCGGCATCCCGACAACCCGGATAATTGTGTCCTTGGGATCAAACAAACGCAGCAGCGCATCCCGGATCAACCCGAACGCCGTTGCCTTGCGCAAATCGAAGCTTTTCGAGATTTGTTGCGTCATGGGTGAGCTGAGAACCAGCTCCCGCGCGGAATCGCGATGCAGAACAACATTCAAGACCCCGGCATTTTGCAACAATTCCTTTTCCAGTGCCGGATCAATCATCTGGTCCTTGTTGGCGAGAACTGCCAACGAGGCAATCTGGGCCCGCTCAAGGCGGGATTGCAGGTAGTCCTCGCGGAACCGGGCCACCGAGGGCACAAAGATAAGGACCTCCGCCAGCATGACAAACACGACGGTCAGCAACAGAAAACGCCCCGAAAGTGAGTTCAGAAACATGCGCTGGGTAAATCCTCTTTGTTCCCAAACCATTATCACAGATCACAGACGGCTGGAAATGTCTATAACCATTGGACCAGACGGACCGCCCGTTTGACCCAGACGTTGGCAAACAGGCGCGGTGAAAAATATGCCCCGGCAACACGCTTGTTGATCTCGCCAAGGGTCGGATAGGGCGATACCATCGCGGCGATGGCCGACATTTTCAGGCGATTGGCAATTGCCAAGGCCCATATCTGGATCAGCTCACCGGCCTGAGCGCCGACCACCGACGCGCCGACCGGACGCCCCTTGACTACCATCACCTTGATCAACCCCGAGGTCAGCAATTCGGTCCGGGCGCGGTCATTGTCCTCAAACGAAAACCGAACGACCTCCAGCCCGTTGCCGTGTATCTTGCGCGCATCATCTTCATTCAGCCCGACATGGGCAATCTCGGGATCGGTATAGGTCGCCCAAGGGATATGCGCGCTGCTTGCTTTTGCCCCAAGGCCAAACAGGGCCGAGCGGATCACGATGCCGGCGTGATAATTGGCCATGTGGGTAAACTGCAACCCTCCGATAACGTCGCCAATGGCATAGATGCGCCGATTGCTGGTGCGCAGCCCCGCGTCAACCGCGATGCCATCGTGGGTGCTCGCAACGCCCGCCACCTCAAGCCCCAACTCATCGATATTGGGTTTGCGCCCCACCGCCATCAGCAGATGGCTGCCCTGATAAACCGAGCCATCCTTGGTATGAACCTCGATCGCACCTGGCGTACCGCTGATTTTCGCTGCCATCGTGCCCTCGACGATCTCGATCCCCTCGCCCCTCAGGTGGTTCAGAGCGATTGCCGTCATCTCAGGATCGTCCTTGCCCAGCGCTTTCAGCCCTTCGAGAACCGTCACCTCACAGCCCAGCCGCCGATGCGCCTGGGCCAGTTCCATCCCGATCGGACCGCCGCCTATGACAATCAGATGGGTCGGCCGTTCCCGCAAGTCAAAGATCGTTTCGTTGGTCAGATAAGGCACCTTCTCAAGCCCCGAGATCGGCGGAACAAACGGGGATGAGCCAGTCGCGATCACGAACCGCCTCGCCTTGATGACGGTCTCGCCGGCCTGCAGCTTGCGAGGCGAGGTGAACTTACCGTAGGCCTGCACGACCTTCACCCCGAGGTCCTCGAACCGCGCCACGCTGTCATGTGGCGCAATGCCGGCGATAACCCGCTGAACGTGATCCTTGGCGGCGGCATAATCGACCTCGGGCTCAACAGCGGAAATTCCAAATGGCGCGCCAGATCGCAGGGCATGGGCATGTTTTCCCGCCGCAATCAACGCCTTTGAGGGGACACACCCGTGGTTCAGGCAGTCCCCGCCCATTGCGCCCCCCTCGACCAGAACCACACGGGCACCCATTTGCGCCGCTCCGGCCGCAACAGACAACCCGCCCGAGCCGCCTCCGATAACGCAAAGGTCGGCTTTTACACGTTTTTTCATTCTCAGGCTGCTTTCATTTTCTTGATTGTCTTCAGGATGGCGGGCAAGGCGACAAGGGCACTAAGTGCCAGAATGGGGGTGAGGATTTTGGGATCGAAAATCAGGCCAAGATCAGGAGAACCGCCGCGCTGAAACACATCACCCAGCCCAACACCGGCCCATGTAAACACAATGGCACCCGGGATGATGCCAAAAAAGGTGGTCAGAATGAACCGCCAAAAGGTCACCCCGACCAGCGCCGGAACAAGGTTGGCAACAAAAAACGGAACTGCCGGCACCAGACGCATCAACAAAAGGTATGAAATCTCATTTTCAGCCAGATTGTCGCGCAGCCGCCGCGCGGCACCCTTGGACTGGGCCATCTTGCGCGACAAAACCTCCCCCAAACCAAACCGTGCCGCCAAAAAGATCACCCCGGCCCCGACACTGGCCGAAACCACGTTGAACACTGTTCCCGACACGAGGCCAAACAAGAATCCCCCGGTCAACGAGGCAATCGCCGCGCCGGGCAGGGAAAACGCGACAATGACAATATAAACCAGCATGAATGCGATAACACAAAACACATAGTTCTGATCGCGAAATGCAAGCAACACATCTCGGTTATCTTGCAGGGTCTGAAAGCTAAGCGTATCGCGCAGCAGGAAAAAGCCGCTGACCGCCACGACAAGGATGATCCCAAGCGGCAACAGGCGTCTGATCGAAGGTGCGCGCGGCGCGGGTTCATTCGTCATTGTCTCTCTCTCGGTTGACCATCCATCCCCCCTATCTGGGCCACAAGGGTGGGTAAGCGGTAGGGGCCTCACGCTGCCTTGATCAGGATTGAGCCAATATTTCAATTATTCCGCATGATTCGGCTCTTATCCGGTGTTTTCCGGAAAATTTACGAAAATTGTTGCAACAATCCGGCAGCACGCGAATTGACTTCTGCGCGGTGTCGCCGTAAATAGCGGCTTCTGAATGACACGGCCCCCGAATCCGGGTGGATGTCCCGAGCGGATAAACCGTTCGGACGCCCCAAAGGACAGGGCCGCTTCTGGAGTTTGAGTTATGAAACGCACCTATCAGCCGAGCAACCTTGTTCGCAAACGGCGCCACGGGTTCCGCGCGCGCATGGCCACCAAAGCCGGGCGCAAGATTCTGAACCGCCGTCGCGCGCAGGGCCGCAAGGTTTTGTCTGCGTAAGACAGCGCGCCGCGAAAGATCCATGAATGACACCGCCGAAGGCGACACAGGCAGGCCCAATGGCCGCGTCCGGTGCCACGCCCCCGGCGGTTTTCTTGTGCCCGATGGAATCCCTTAAAAACCGCGCCGACTTTTTGCGCGCCAACCGGGGACGGAGGCAGGTCACGCCCGGCTTTATCCTGCTGGCACGACATCGAAAACCCGGCGAAGGCGACGGTTCGGTCCTGCGCGTCGGCTACACCTGCTCAAAAAAGCTGGGAAATGCTGTGGCCCGCAACCGCGCCAAACGTCGCCTACGGGAAATCGCCCGCGCGCACCTGCCAAAACTGGGCCGTGCTGGATGGGACTACGTTCTGATCGGTCGCCCCAACGAGGCCGAGTCAAGGCAGTTTCCCAACCTTTCAGACGATCTAAAAGCCGCTCTGAACCGAATTCACGGTGATCAACACTAGAGCCGCTCGAATTGTCGCACCTTGACGGTGAATCCATCGCAGGATTTGACCGCTCTAAAAAATCAAAGTATTATCATATATTAATGTTTGTAATTACCGCAACAGACAAAGGGAGGACCACATCATGGCGTTTGAATTTGAAGGTAAAACCATAGAAACCAACGAAAAAGGGTATCTTGAGAACCAAAGCGACTGGAGCGAAGACCTTGCGCGCTTTATGGCAGCCGAAGATGGAATCGAGTTGACCGACCGGCACTGGGATATTCTAAACTATCTGCGTGAGGAATTTTTCGATAACCACGAAAGCCAACCCAACACCCGTGCCATCCTGAAGGCCATGAGCGCCCAATGGGGCGAAAAGCTGAAACAAAAAGACATCTATGACCTGTTCCCGCAGGACCCATCAAAACAGGGCGGGCGCATCGCGGGATTGCCGGAAAGCCGACGCAAAGGCGGGTATTAACGCGTTTCGACAAACGGTCGAGACGTTCTCATCGCCAAAGGCGTGACAAAGTTTTTGCGATTCGATATTTTGTCGGAACACTTGTGGGCATAGACCCCTAAACCACGCGCCCGCGGCCTTTAGCGTCCACAATTTTTTGCAAATCGGGCTGACTTGGCCGACGGACATGCCTATATGGGTGGGTATCCGCTGACCTGTCAGCCCTTGTGCATTGCCGATATTCCGATGACACCCCTTGCTTTTTTGTTGTCCCTTCCCATCCGGGCCTATCGTCTGATTGGCAGCCCCTGGGTCGGAAATTCGTGCCGCTACCAGCCGACCTGTTCGGCCTATGCGCTGGAAGCGCTGGAGAAACACGGCGCCATCAGGGGCAGCTGGCTGGCCATCCGGCGAATCGGTCGCTGTCACCCCTTGGGACGCGACGGCTATGACCCGGTGCCCCCGCCGAAAGACCACGATGCCTGATACCCAGACCGAGATTCACCCCCTGTTTTCCGGGGCTCCCACCACCACCGCCTTTCGTAAGTTGCGCAAACGGATCGTCCGCCAGACCCGCGATGCCATCGAGACCTACGGCATGGTCGAACGAGGCGCGAAATGGCTGATCTGCCTGTCCGGCGGCAAGGACAGCTATACCCTTCTGGCAATCTTGCATGAGCTGAAATGGCGGGGGCTGTTGCCGGTCGATCTGCTGGCCTGCAACCTCGATCAAGGCCAGCCCGGATTTCCCGCAACCGTCTTGCCTGAGTTTCTCGAGCGCATGAATATCCCTCACCGGATCGAATATCAGGACACCTACTCGATCGTGAAATCCAAGATCCCCAAAAGCCGCACATATTGCGCGCTCTGCTCGCGTCTGCGTCGGGGCAACCTCTATCGGATCGCACGTGAGGAGGGCTGCTCTGCCATCGTTCTTGGCCACCACCGCGATGACATTCTGGAAACCTTTTTCATGAATCTGTTTCACGGCGGACGCCTGGCCACCATGCCGCCAAAGCTGGTGAATGAAGAGGGCGATCTATTCCTCTACCGCCCGCTGGCCTTTGTCGCCGAGGACGACTGCGCGCGCTTCGCCAACGCCATGAATTACCCGATCATTCCCTGTGATCTCTGCGGCTCGCAGGACGGGTTGCAGCGCCAACAGGTCAAGAAGATCCTTGATGCCTGGGAGGAGCACAATCCCGGTCGGCGCAATGTGATGTTCCGTGCATTGATGCACGCCCGCCCCAGCCATCTGCTGGACCCCGCCCTGTTTGATTTTGCCTCCCTTGCCCTGAAATCGTCGGCAGATCCTTAAAATTTGGAATAAATCCACGGTATTGCGTCGGCGGCTATTAACCTTCCATATGCAAAAACTCTGATAGGTGTCGGTCGGGGCGCGGATCTGTCGCGCCATATCTGCTTGGGGACCGACAATGGCAACGGACAAAACCAGGGCCCGGGACGCGGCGAAACATGCGGGGAAAGACGCGGAAAAAAAATGGACCTTCCGTGATTTTCATCTGCTCAGCTTCTTACCGCTATTCATCGTCATCGCCTATTGGTCGCATAATGATGCGATCCTGTTTGTCGTCAGTTTCATGTTTCCGACCCTTCTGGCCTTTCAGGAATTGCTGAAAGGCAGTGGAGAGGCGCAACAAAGTCCCGCGCTACCGCGAAACAACCGGGACGCCCTGACCTCGGTTGCAACCCGGCGCCATGCCCTCAAGAAACTGCAAACCTTCATTCAGGCCGAGCATAATACTGGCCGGGAAACCGTCGTTCTGCACATTGATATCGACAAGTTTCGCCTGATCAACGAACGTTACGGCATGGAAACTGGGGACCGCCTGCTGCAGGAGGTGGCCCAACGCCTGAAATCCTGCGTTCGGGATGATGATATTGTTGCACGAATTGACGGAGATGACTTTGCCATCGTGCTGTTTCCCATAAAAAAGGCTGACTTTTCCATTGCCTTGACCCTAGCAGACCGGGTGCGAAATGCTCTATCCCAACCATTCAGCGTGGATCGCACCACCTGCTATCTGACCTGCTCCATCGGGATATGCCTGTCGGGGCGCGCCCCGGCCAATGATGCCGAATCAGTGCTGGCCAGCGCCGAAATCGCGCTAGATCTGGCCCGAAAAGAAGGCCCCGGCGCAACCCGCAATTTTTCGCCAAAAATGCGGCGTGAGATCCAAAAACTGCATGCCCTGTCCGCCGAACTCGAGGCGGCTCTGGAGAATGGGCAGATTCGGCCCCATTTCCAGCCCCAGATCTGCGCGGATACGGGCGAAATCGCCGGATTCGAGGCCCTTGCCCGCTGGGAACACCCGGAAAACGGTCTGATCCTGCCCGGTTTGTTCGTGCGCGCCATCCAGAGCACCGGGCGCTCCCAACGTTTGAGCGAGGTGATTCTCTACCACAGCCTCTCGGCTCTCAAGGCCTGGGACAACGCCGGCTTTCGGGTGCCCAGCATCGGCGTGAATTTTTCTTCGGATGACCTGCGAAATCCGAAACTGGTTGAAAAGATAAAATGGGAGGTCGACCGATTCGAAATAGCGCCGGCGCGTTTGACAATCGAAATCCTTGAGGATGTGGTCAGTGACCATGACGAGGACGTCATCACCCATAACATCCGCTCTCTTGCGGCTCAGGGTTTTGGCATTGATCTTGATGATTTTGGCACCGGTCACGCCGCCATCGCCAATATTAGGCGTTTCGCAGTGAACCGCCTGAAAATCGATCGGTCTTTCATCACGAAAATCGATTCCGACCCCGAGCAACAGGCCATAACCTCAGCAATCATCCGCATGGCCGAAAGCCTCGGTCTTGAAACCCTTGCAGAGGGTGTGGAAACGCTTGGCGAACAATGCCATCTCGCCAATATTGGCTGTCAATATCTGCAAGGTTTCGGCATCGCAAAACCCATGCCGCTCGAAGACAGCATCATCTGGCTGCACCAGCACCGGGCACGATTGGAGGCAGGGGATATCACAAATAAAAAAGCCGGCTGAAATATCACGAAAAACTGTTATTTTCCGAGCGGCGCAACCGCACATCCAACCGAAAACCGCTTGACCTTTCCCACGCACATCTGTTGAACCACCCTATCAAAAAGCCGCATGGTGGACACCAGAATGGATGATCAGAATAAGAACCTTATTCTAGCAACTGCGCTCAGTGCGCTCGTAATTCTTTTTTGGGTCGTGTTCTTTCCTCCCGCGGAAACACAAAAGCCGAACCCACCGAGTGCAACAGCGACCTCCACAGCTCAGACGGGGACGCAGCAGACGGCAAAAACACCCGCGATTTCAAGCGCTCCGTCAAAGGCCCCATCGCTGTCCACCTCTCCTGAGGAAAGCCGCCAGCAGGCCATCAGCAAAACGCCGCGCGTAAAAATCGACACCCCGCGCCTAAGCGGCTCCATATCTTTGCGCGGCGGGCGAATCGATGATCTCTCCCTGAAGGACTACCGCGTTTCGCTAAAGAAAAATGCCCGGCACGTGACGCTTTTATCTCCGGTCGGCGGACCTAAGCCCTATTATGCGCTATACGGCTGGGCTCCCGTTGGCGATCTTGGGTTTGACGCGGTCCCCGGCGCTGATACTCCGTGGACACTGGAAAAAGGCACAATGCTGACCGCCAATACGCCGATCACACTGACCTGGAACAATAAACACGGCCTGACGTTCCGACGTGAAATCTCGGTTGATAAGAATTTCATGTTCACGGTCAAGCAATCGGTAACCAATACCTCTGGAAAATCCATGCAGGTGGCCCCTTATGGCATCATCGCGCGTCACGGCGAACCAAAGACCCGCGGCTATTACATTCTGCACGAGGGAATGGTGGCCTCGTTTGACGGCAGCCTGAAAGAGGTAAAATACAAGAAAATCAAAAAGCTCGATCCTCTCAAAAGCGAAGGCGGCGTCGGCGAGGTCGATCATGTCACGAAAAACGGCTGGATCGGCTTTACCGATAAATACTGGATGACAACGTTAATCCCGGCGAACGGCGAAAAATTTACCGCCGTCACAAAATTCCAGCCCGAAAAGGTGATCTATCAGACCGATGTGCGAATGCCGATCATGACGGTTGCGCCGGGAGCCACCGACTCAGTCACGACATCACTATTTGCCGGTGCAAAAGAATGGGAAACGATCCGAAATTATCAGGACAAGAAAGGGATCGAACAATTCGTCGATTCCATCGACTGGGGTATCTACTTTTTCCTCACCAAACCGATCTTTCGAATCCTCCACTTCATGAGCGGCCTGTTTGGCAACATGGGCGTTGCCATCATCAGCCTGACTTTCCTTATCAAGGCGCTGTTATTTCCGCTGGCCTACAAGTCCTACGTTTCGATGGCCCGAATGAAAGAACTGCAGCCCGAAATCAAGAAATTGAAAGAGCGCGTAGGCGACGACAAACAGGCTCTGCAGCAAGAGACGATGAAACTCTATAAGGAGAAAAAGGTCAACCCAGCAGCCGGTTGCTTACCAATTCTTCTGCAAGTCCCAATCTTTTTCTCACTCTACAAGGTGATTTTCGTCACCATCGAGCTGCGTCAGGCCCCGTTCTTTGGGTGGATCCACGACCTGTCCAAACCCGACCCCACCTCGATTTTGAACCTGTTCGGCCTCCTACCTTTTGATGCCCCCGGCCCGGGCAGCCCGCTGGCAATCCTGTCGATTGGCGTTCTGCCAATTCTGATGGGGATCAGCATGTGGCTGCAACAAAAACTCAACCCCGCCCCAGCAGACAAAACACAGGCACAAATCTTTGCCTGGATGCCTTGGGTGTTCATGTTCATGCTGGGACGTTTTGCCAGTGGCCTTGTGCTTTACTGGGTGGCGAACAACACCCTCACCTTTACGCAACAATACCTGATTATGCGCAGCCAGGGGGTCAAACCAGATGTCTTTGGCAATATTCTGGGAACCTTCTCGCGCAAGAAAAAACCAAAGGAATGACAGCACAGCTGACCAAAATCTTTCGCCACCCGATCAAATCACACGGGGTGGAAGCTCTGAAAAAGGTAACTTTATCCCCCGGTCAGACCATGCCTTGGGACAGGCGCTGGGCCGTACCGCACGAAGCGGCTGATATTGCTGGCCCGGGCTCTGAATGGAAACCGTGCAACTTGTTCTCGCGCGGAGCAAAAACAGCAGCGTTGATGGCCCTTCGCGCGCATCTGGATCCGCGTGGGAAAATTCTTACTCTGACCCATCCTGATCTTGACGATCTGACCTTCTGGCCAGACGCCCCCGGGGATAGCGCGCGATTCCTCGACTGGTTGCGCCCACTGAATAACACCAGCCGGGCACGACCAGTCGGGATCGTTCGCGCCCGAGATCGCGGAATGACGGACACGGATTTCCCCTCACTCTCGATCTTGTCAGAACGATCACTCAGCGAACTCAGCCACCGCGCCGGGCAGGATTTGTCGCCGCTGCGGTTCCGGGGAAATCTTTGGATCGATGGGTTACCCCCGTGGGAAGAGTTTGATCTGGTGGGGCAAACAATCAGAATTGGCTCGACTCTGTTACGCGTGCGCGAAATCATCGGTCGATGCCGTGCAACTGGGGTGAACCCCACCACCGGGGCCCCAGATGTAGATACGCTTGGCCTTCTTCAGCAGGCGTATGGGCACACAAATTTTGGCGTTTATGCCGAGGTTCTGGAAGGGGGCGCACTGTCCCTTGGTGACCCCGTTTCAATTGAAAGCGCCTGATATGCAGCCACAATTTTCGATCTCTAAATCGCCAGAGCCCCATGAGATCGAGGCCGGACGATTGTTGTTTGCCCAGCCTTGCACATTCCTCAAAGGGGTGGTCGCAATGGACGGCCTTCCGCCCGATGATCGGTTGGAGCTCTGCTTTGCCGGACGTTCGAATGTTGGGAAATCCTCTCTGATCAATGCATTGGTGGGTCAGAGGAATCTTGCCCGATCATCCAATACGCCGGGGCGGACGCAGGAAATCAACTATTTTTCCCTTGGAAAAGATCGGTTTCTGGTAGATTTGCCCGGCTATGGTTTTGCCCGCGCGCCGGTTCAGATGGTGGAAAAATGGCAGGCTCTAATGCGCTCATATCTTTCTGGTCGGGCCAGCCTCAGGCGAATTTTTCTGCTGGTCGATGCGCGCCACGGCCCAAAGGCGGTGGACGAAGAAATCATGAAACTTCTCGATAAATGCGCGGTAACCTTTCAGGTGGTTCTGACGAAATCTGACAAGATCAAAGACGCCGCCCGCGATACGATCATCGAAAAAACAAAGACGTCTCTCTCGGCCCATCCCGCTGCTTATCCCGAGATCGTCCTGACCTCGGCGGAAAAAAAACACGGGCTGGAGACGCTGCGCGCAATCATCGCCGGGATTACCTGAGCACCACAGACGACACACCGCGCGTCAAACGTGCTGCGCCCCATTCACCTCGATTTCCGCCCCTGAAACGTATGAGCTGGCATCAGTGCACAGAAAATAAACCACACTGGCAACCTCTTCGGGTTGGCCAAGCCGCTGCATCGGCAATTTCTGCACGATCCGGTCGGTGCCGGGACTAAGGATACTGGTTTCCACTTCGCCCGGTGCAATGGCGTTCACTCTGACATCAAGCGGCCCATAATCAAACGCCATCTCGCGCGTAAGTGCAGCCAGCGCGGCCTTGGACGTCGCATAGGCCGCGCCAGCAAACGGATGCACCTGCGCCCCGGCTATAGAGGTAACGTTGACGATGGCACCCTTGGCGGCGTGCAGTTCATCGCGCAGGCCCCGGGCCAAAATGACCGGCGCAAAAAAGTTCACGTGAAACACATGTCCCCAAGTCTTGAGGTCGGTATCAATCGTATTCAACCGCGCCCCATCGGCACCCTTCGGGGAAATTCCGGCGTTGTTCACCAACGCATCCAGTTTCCCGTGACCCAGCTTTTCCTTGATCGTGTGAATCGCTTCGACGGTGTTTTTGGGATCGGAAAGATCCACCTCGATGTGATTTTCGGCCCCGCCCGGCCACGGGCAGCGATCCGAAAACGGCATGCGTGAGCAGGTCAGAACCCGCCATCCCCGGTCGGAAAAGTATTTTACTGTTGCGTGACCGATGCCACGGCTTGCGCCGGTCAACAGCAGGGTTTTTTTTCGCTCGTCATTGGCCACATCACTCTCCAACGTGCAACTTCAAATATAAAACAGCGCCGCGCCGCGCCGATCCGGGACTTGGCAAGGTTTGGGCGAGCGCGTAACAACGAGGCACCAAATTTGCAATAGAAATGGACGGCCCCATGAAGCGCGACTGGATTGCCACAGCCCGGACACTAAGCGAAGCCCTACCCTACTTGCAACGCTACGAAGGCGCAATCGTCGTCGTAAAGTTCGGCGGCCATGCCATGGGAAACGATCGCGCCATGAATGGCTTTGCCCGGGACATCGTTCTGATGAAGCAGGTCGGGATAAACCCGGTCATCGTTCACGGCGGCGGCCCGATGATCAACGATATGCTCAAGAGGCTGGGCATTGTCTCGGAGTTCGTCAATGGCAAACGGGTCAGCGATGAAAAAACCGTTGAGGTCGTCGAAATGGTCCTGTCCGGGCGCATCAACAAGCGGATCGTACAAGCGATCAACCGGCAGGGCGGCAAGGCAGTCGGTTTGTCAGGTAAGGATGCCGACCTTTTGGTGTGTGAGCGGGCCTCACCCGACATGGGGTTTGTCGGCCACCCGACAGACGTTAACCCCCGGGTTCTGCGTGAACTGGCAGCGAGCGGATATATTCCGGTTGTTGCCCCCGTGGGTTGCGGGAAAAATGGCGAAACCTTTAATGTCAACGGCGACACCGCAGCGGGGGCGATCGCAGCGGCTTTGCAGGCCGATCGCCTGTTATTGCTGACCGATGTTGCTGGTATAATGAGTTCTGCGGGCGATATCCTGACCCGGCTGACTCCGGATGATGTGCGCGGCCTAATCGCCGATGGCACGATCTCGGGCGGAATGATCCCCAAGGCAGAAACAGCATTAAGCGCAATGAAGGGCGGGGTCCGCGCCGTGGTCATTCTGGACGGTCGCGCCGCCAATGCCGTACTTTTGGAATTGTTCACCGAGCATGGGGCCGGCAGCCTGATCCACACGACATCAGCCAAGTAACAAATTCGACATGCGGCGCGCCACATCTTGCCTGACGCCCATAAAGCAGCCAGAAACCCCGCATGGAAAACGAATCTCTCGTCCGTCTAGGTGTCTTTCTGGGTCTTTTTGCGCTATTCGCCCTAACTGAAGGGCTGGCGCCCAGACGCAAGCGCGTTCAGAGTCGTCTGCGGCGGTGGATCACAAACCTTGGGCTGATTGTTCTCGACAGTTTGACAATCAAACTGTTGCCTCTGCTGGCGGTGGGCGCCGCCTATGATGCCAGCGCAAACCATTGGGGAATCTTCCACCAATTGGCCTGGCCCGCATGGGTCGAGGTGGCTTTGGCGATTGCCATTCTTGACTTTGCGATCTGGCTGCAACACCTGATGACCCATAAAATCCCTCTGCTGTGGAGGTTCCATCGGGTTCATCATACGGACCGGGATTTTGATGTCACCACGGCGCTGCGCTTTCATCCCGTCGAGATTGTCTTTTCCATGATCCTTAAAATCGGTCTTGTCTACCTTCTTGGCCCTTCCGTTCTGGCGGTGATCCTGTTTGAAATCATCCTGAACGGAACGGCGATGTTCAACCACGCCAACCTGCGCCTGCCATTGGGGCTGGACCGGGCCGTCAGGTTGATTTTGGTCACACCGGATATGCACCGCGTTCATCATTCGGTATATCGGGCCGAGCATGATTCAAATTACGGGTTCTCCTTGTCTATCTGGGATCGACTGTTTCATACCTATGTCGCACAACCCCAAGATGGGCACGAAAATATGAAGATCGGGTTAAGCTGGCAAGACAATCGGCCGGCAAACCTGGGGTGGGTGCTGATGCTGCCTTTTTTCCGAAAATGACGTATAAAAAAATCGACGCGGCCTGTGCAGCGGCAGGGCTTTATATCGTTGCTGCTTTCAGTCCCGCGATCGACCTTAGGCCAGAGGGGGCCCGGACGCTTTTTCTGCTGGGGCCACGCGAGCCGGGATTTTGGTCACGGGTTCAGTCGGATACCGATTTTCAAGGACCCAACCCGCTGGATCATTGGTCCAAGATTACCATTTCGCGCCTTGGCAAAATCCTTGGCGCGCAGGCACTGTTTCCCTTTGGCGGCCCGACGGTTCAGCCCTTTGTCTCTTGGGCGTTGGCGTCAGGACAGGTGTGGCAGTCTCCGGTCGGCCTGCTGGTGGATTCAACCGCGGGCCTGTTTGTTTCATTCCGCGGCGCACTGGCCTTTGATCGTGTCATTGCCCTGCCAGAAGGGGCCTACCAAAGCCCTTGCAACACGTGTGTCCGTCAGCCCTGCCGTTCGGCATGTCCGGCGGGTGCGCTAAATTCAGACCGCTATGATATCCCGACCTGTCACGACTGGCTGGACAAGATTGACGGGAAAAGCTGCCTTGAGGGTGGCTGCCTTGTCCGGCGTTCTTGCCCTTCTGGTCAAAGCTATGGCAGGCTAGAGGCGCAATCCGCACATCATATGCGGTATTTTCACAAGGGATAATCCATGAAACGTCTGATTCTTGTTCGTCACGCCAAATCCAGTTGGTCCGACAATGGGCTGGCAGACCGCGCGCGTCCCCTGAATGTGCGAGGAACTGCTGCTGCCGACCGGATCGGGCGCTGGCTGGCGGACACCAACCGCCAACCAGATCAGGTATTTTTATCCCCGGCTATCCGTTGTCAGCAGACGTGGGACGGGATTTCGCCACATCTTGCCGACGCGCCTGTGCCGGTTGCCCTTGATCGCCTCTATCTGGCAGAGGCTCCCCAGCTTTTGGACGTGCTGCAAACGGCAAGCGGGGATGTGGTTCTGCTGCTTGGTCACATGCCCGGTCTCGGTGTTCTGGCCCACGATCTGCGACAGGATCCGCCGCCCCATACGGCACAGTTTGACAAATACCCGACCGGGGCTGCCACAGTTCTGGAGTTTCCCATCAACGACTGGCGCGATTTGCGTCTGGGTACGGGGGTGTTGGATATCTACGCCACCCCGGATGAGATGTAACACTGCCCGAGCATGCTGCAGTCGCTTGTGCAGCACGCTCGGCAGGCTTGATTTCGTTTTTAATGCGCGAAACCCGGATTCCAATTTTTCGCAACACACGCGCGCCCGGCCCGGGATTTCCCAATCGAGCCGAACAAATCTGACGGTATCAGTGCCCGAGAATCTGGCTGAGGAACAGCTTGGTGCGATCCGACTGCGGGTTGTTGAAGAACTCCTTGGGCTCGTTCTGCTCGACGATCTGACCAGCATCCATAAAGATCACCCGGTTTGCAACCGCTTGGGCAAAGCCCATCTCGTGGGTCACAACAAGCATCGTCATTCCCTCTTCGGCCAGTTCGATCATGGTGTCCAGAACCTCTTTGATCATCTCAGGATCGAGCGCCGACGTCGGCTCATCAAACAACATGATATGAGGCTGCATACAGAGGCTGCGTGCAATGGCCACACGCTGCTGCTGACCACCCGACAACTGGCCCGGGTACTTGTCTGCCTGTTCGGGGATCTTGACCTTGCGCAGGTAGTGCATCGCCGTTTCTTCGGCTTCTTTCTTGGGGGTTTTGCGCACCCACATTGGCGCCAAGGTGCAGTTTTCCAGAATTGTCAGATGGGGAAACAGATTGAAGTGCTGAAACACCATCCCCACCTCTGAGCGGATCTTGTCAATGTTTTTCAGATCCGAGGACAGTTCAATTCCATCCACCAGAATCTTGCCTTGCTGGTGCTCCTCAAGGGCGTTGATACACCGGATCAGCGTGGACTTGCCCGAGCCGGACGGACCACAGATCACGATCCGCTCACCCCTATTGACGGTTAGGTTGATGTCACGCAGGACGTGAAATGACCCGTACCACTTGTTCATGTTTTCGATCTGGATGGCGACCTCATCGGACACCTGCATTTGCGAGCGATCAATCTCGCGGTCTACGGCGGTAGTCATTTGTTAAATCTCCCTTAATGTCCGGTTTGAAGCTTGCGCTCCAGATAGGCTGAATAGCGGCTCATCGAGAAACAGAAGACAAAGAACATGAAGGCGATAAAGCCATACAGTTCCCAGACAATCCCGTTCCAGTTCGAGTCAGCCCGGATTGCGTTGCTCAGGCCCAGCGGGTCCATCAGGCCAATGATCGACACCAGCGTCGTATCCTTGAACAGGCCGATGAAAATACCGACGATCGATGGAATCGAGATCTTCAGCGCCTGTGGCATGATGATCAGGCGCATCGCCTTCCAGTAATCCAGCCCCAGCGCGTCGGCTGCTTCGTATTGGCCACGGGGCAGTGCCGCCAGACCACCACGGATGACCTCGGCCATGTAAGCGCTGGAAAACAGCGTCACCATGATCATCACCCGCAAGATGATGTCAAAGGTCGTGCCCGGTGGCAAAAAGTAGTTCAGCAAGGTCGACGCAACAAACAGCAGCGTAATCAGAGGCACACCGCGGATGAACTCGATAAACCCGACAGACAGGGTCTTTACGATAATCAAGGGCGACTGCCGTCCCAGCGCCAGCAAAATCCCCAGCGGCAATGACAGCGCGATGCCAGTCACACCGATCACAACCGACAGCATAAAGCCGCCGAATTTTGAGCTTTCCACCGGCTGAAAGCCGATACGACCCACCTCGGCATAGACATGCCTCAGCTTGGTTTTCGCCTTGTTGTAATTGGTGACAGCCAAAAGAGCTGCGGCCAGTTTTGCGCGGTCCGCCGGGCTGACAGTGTCCGGAACCGCGGCAAGCGATCGGTATGCCTTGACCGACGCGGGCAAGCTTGCCAGTTTTTCCTTGGCTGCGGCCTTGAGCTTGCCCAGCTTGGCCTCAAGCGCGCCAATGTTCTCGGCGTCAGAAATCCGGCGATCGGCCTGTTTGATCAGCCCCTTGGCCGCATCAACCTGCGCCGGGTCTGAATTCTTACTGGAGATAATGGCCTCGTTGCGGCTCTTTTCCCGTTCCATCTTGGCGATGTAAGAGGGGGTTAAAACCCCGGCCAGTGTTCGGTTCATCAGATTGACCGCCGGGCCGGCCAGAGTCGCCCACCAGATGATCGGCAAAAGGATCGCCAGAATCACCGCTCCCAGTGAACCGACGAAACGCGGCAACGTAATGGCAACCACATAGGCAATGACAAAGCCCAGCAAGATCGAGATCGGCAGAAAGACCGTACCGCCCCAGAACAGCCAGAAGGCAATAAAGGGATAAAGCCCCGAAAACCACAACACCTTGCGCGGAACCTCGGCAAACAGGATCGGCGCAATGGCAACAAGCATCAGCGCAAAGGCCAGAATCGGGCGCCAGTAGAGGTGGCTGGGATAGAACCCGAACAACAACTGGTTATAGCGTTCGCGAATAACAGCCCAACATGCGCCGCTGGCATCCGGACCATAGGCCGCCTGAATGGATTGCCGGCACTCGCGCAGCGAACCCGCATTCCAAGAGGAATGGAAAATCCAAGGTAGAACCGCCCCCAGCAGGCTGTAGATGAACCAGATCGCCAGCAAGCTGAGGATCGTATTGGGAATGTTCGAGAACATGTTCTCGCGCAGCCACCGGATCGGCCCCGCCTGGGTGACCGGCGGCTTTTGTTCAGGCAGCATGTTGGTGCGGACATAAGACATCTGCGTCATCTCAACGCTCCTTCAGCTTGACTGAATTGTTATACCAGTTCATGACGCTCGACACCGACAGCGAGATAACCAGATAGGCCGCCATCAGCAACATCAGGCTCTCCATCTCGCGGCCGGTCTGGTTCAGGGTAATCCCGCCCAGCGTACCGGTGATATCCATGTAACCAACTGCAATCGCCAGAGATGAGTTCTTGGTCAGGTTCAGGTATTGCGAAATCAGAACCGGAATGATGATCCGCAAGGCTTGGGGCAGAATGATCAACTGCGTCGTCCGCGTCGGCCTCAGCCCCAGCGCATAAGCCGCCTCGGTCTGACCCTTGGAGACCGCCTGAATCCCCGCCCGGACCGCCTCGGCGATGTAGGTCGCGGTATAAAAGGACAGCGCCAGCCAGAGCGCAATCAACGAGTTTCGCAGATGGAACCCACCCTTGAAGTTGAACCCTTTAAGCGCCGGATAATCCAACGTGATCGGATGGCCCATGATGAAATAGAACAGGATCGCCGGAATGAAAAATATTCCAAGCTTGATCCAGAAGGTCGGCAAGAGCTGGCCCGTATCCTCGAACCGCTTGCGCGCCCAGCGTCCGAAAACCACGATCCCCACAAGCGACAGGAAAAAGACCAGAACCACAAGCCACGATCCCGAATGGAAAACCGGTTTTGGGATATAAAAGCCGCGGTTGGTAAAGGCCACCATGTTATCCAGATACATCGTCGCCGATGGGTTGGCCCCCCGAAAGGCCCGCGGAGCCGGCAGCGTCTCGATGAAAATGGCCATGGCCAAAACGATCCACAGCAGGACCGGAACATTCCTGAGCCCCTCAATATAGAACGCTGCAAGCCTTGAGACGACCCAGTTCTTGCTCAGCCGCAAAACCCCGATGAATACCCCGATGATCGTTGCCGAAACACAGCCCATGACCGATACCAGAAGGGTGTTCAGCAGACCGACAAGAGCCGCGCGTGCATGCGACATCTGCGAGTTATATGCAATCAAGTGCTGGTTGATATCATAACCGGACGGCTGCGACAGAAAACCAAAGCTCAACGGTTTCCCCAACGCCGCCAGGTTCGCAGCCGCGTTGCTGATCAGCCAGCCCGCCCCCAGCATGAACAGGACCATCGCCACCACCTGAATGGTCAAAGACCGATACCGGGTGTCATAGATCAGCATGCTCAGCCGAAAAGCGGCCCGCGGCTCGTTATCGGATATGGCAGTCATAAAGCTGCGCCCCCATGTTGTTGTCGGTTTTGTTATTCCGCAGAGGGTCGTTTGTCGCCCTCGTTATATCAGAATGTTCCCTGAGAGAATTAAGTCAAAAGATACGAAAAGGGCGCGAACTGATCGCGCCCTTTTCTATGTTCAGATCAACGGAAGGGCGGCGAGTAGATCAGACCACCTTTTTTCCACTGCGCGTTCAGACCGCGGGCAAGGCCAATCGCGGTTTTCTCGCCAATGTATTTCTCGAACAGTTCGCCGTAGTTACCACCGGCTTTGATCGCGCGGTAGGCCCACTTCTTGTCGAGACCCAGCATGCCACCGAGGTCGCCGGCGGTGCCGAGAATACGGTTGATTTCCGGGTTTTTGGTTTTTGCTTTGGCCATCTCGTCGATGTTCGCCGAGGTGATGCCCAGCTCTTCAGCCGAGATCAGCGCGTTCAGCGTCCAGCGGACGATATCGGACCACTGGTCGTCACCCTGACGGGTAAGCGGGCCAAGCGGCTCTTTCGAGATGGTTTCGGGCAGGATGACATAATCACCCGGCTTTTCAAACGCGGCACGCGTCGCCGCCAGACCCGAACGGTCGGTCGTGTAAACGTCGCAAGCGCCCGACAGGAACTGCTGCTGGGCTTCGGCGTTGGTTTCGATCGGAACCGGCTCATACTTCATGTTGTTGGAGCGGAAGAAATCCGCCAGGTTCAGCTCGGTCGTGGTGCCGGTCTGGATACAAACAGTTGCGCCGTCCAGTTCTTTTGCCGAGGAAACACCCAGCGATTTCGGAACCATAAAGCCCTGACCGTCATAGTAGTTGACGCCGTCAAAGGTGAATTTCAGGTCAACGTCACGGGTGAAGGTCCAGGTGGTGTTCCGGGCCAGCATGTCAACCTCGCCGGATGCAAGCGCGGTAAAGCGGGTCTTGCCGGTGGTCGGTGTGAATTTGACAGCTTGCGGGTCGCCAAGAACGGCGGCAGCAACGGCGCGGCAGACACTGACGTCAAAGCCAGCCCAGTTGCCATTGGCGTCGGGAGCAGCAAAGCCGACAAGACCGGTGGATACGCCGCACTGAAGGAAACCCTTCGCCTTGACGTCGTCCAGAGTACCGGCAGTCGCCCAGCTAGCAGCAAGGCCTGCTACCGTCAGCGCACCGAGAAATACGGATTTTTTCATTTTTACCTCTTCCTGATGGTCCGTCCTGTTACAGACGGGTCTCCGGCCTTCATGGCCGAAATAGAATTTATGCCCAGAGCGTCTTGCTCATCGGCACCAACAAGTTTGTTCAAATCTTTCACATGAGGTCAAGACTCCTTTTGTGGCTTGACAGGCAGTCAACAAAAGAAATCGCCAATAAAGTCGCGCCCGACAACATTATTTCGCAAATCTGGCCGCATTCTGGTGGAAAATGAGGAGGACACCGCGCCTTTTGATCGTCTCAGCCTATCACCTGCTACTGAAAAAGAATCGAAACGCGTCTAGAAAATCCTGTCGTTTTCGGCCTGTGGCGTCACGCGCTTCATCGTCCTCACCCCAAAGTTGCACTTGCCACATTTCATCGACTTGGGATGCGTCCCAAAGGGTCTCGATTTCCGCGGCCCCTGCGCAGGCGGCCAGCCCGATCACCAGAGATCCGCTCAGGGTTATCAGGTCGTGAACCGCGGTCAATTGAAAGGTCGAAAATGCCCCGAGAGCATCGCCAAGACGGCGCAGCGCATCCCGATCCTGCGCCACTGGAACGACGCCTGAGGTCACGATCAGACGCGCACCAAGATCCCGCGCAGCCCAATCCAGCAGCGGATCCCATGCCCGCGCCTGACGCTCGGCCAGCTCCTGCGGATGCCCCGCGCGATAGCACAGCAGGTCCGTTTCACCGTATTCCGCCAGCATCGTCTCAACCGCGGTGCGCTGTGGCGCAACCTTGTCTATCGCCGCGTTGGCACGCCGGGTCATCGGCATCTTTTGCGGCAAGACCTCGGTCTTGACCGCCCGCCATTCATCGGCGACCTCCTCGGCCAAGGGTTTTGTTGGCAAGATCAGACGCGCCTTGGACGGTGTGCGTATCTCGTGCCCGTCTAGCTGGACTATAAATCCCGTGCTCTCAGGAGTGACCGAGACATCGGTCCAAAACCGTTTTTTCATTGATGGAATCATCGTCTGACACCCCGTCCTGCCTCTGTCATGGAGCGATCATTCCGCAAGGAACGGATCGTCAGGAGCCCATTTTTCCTGCCACGAGAACAGCTCCCACGTCTTTTTCATATGCGCGGGCAGTGGTGCCGTCAGCGTCATCCGCGCGCCACTAACCGGGTGATCAAAGGTGATCGAGCGCGCATGAAGATGCAGTTTGCGGCTAACCTCGCCGCCCAGTTGTGCCCCCCAACCATCCCCCTCGTTGGTTTGCCGGTTCGTGCCATATTTTCCGTCGCCAACGATGGGATGCCCGATTTCGGCCATATGCGCGCGCAACTGGTGCGTTCGACCGGTGATCGGCGCAAGAGCGACCCAAGCCGTGCGCTTGCCCGCTTCCTCCAGCACGCTGTAATCGGTGGTGGCGTGTTTTGCACCGGGTGTGGATGCGATCTGGTCGGGGTGGATGCAAATCATCTTTTCCCCGGCCCCGTTTGGACCGTGACCCGCGGATTTTAGCAGACCGAACCGAATCGTGCCCATCCGTGGCATTGGACTGCCCGCGACGGCGGCCCAATAGATCTTGCGTGTCGAGCGGGCGCGAAACGCCTTGGTCAGGGCCGCCGCCATCGCCACGGTCCGCGCCAATAACAGAACCCCCGAGGTGTCCTTGTCCAGACGATGCACAAGACGTGGCTTTTCATCCAGACCAAAGGTCAGGGCCGCGCTCATCCCGTCAACGTGGCGTGTCTGCCCCGAGCCGCCCTGCACCGCAAGGCCAGCGGGCTTGTTCAGCACAATGATATGGTCATCGCGATAAATCACGCAGCTCCGGATCAATGCCGCGTCCTCATCGCTGGGGCCTATGGAGGCCGGGCGCTGAGGGCGCAGGGGGTCAGGGGCCGGCAACGGTGGAATGCGCACGGATTGGCCGCTCTGCACGCGGCTCGAGGCCTTTACCCGCCCGCCGTCCACGCGGATCTCTCCCTTGCGACACATCTTCTCGATCCGGCCCTGCCCAACCTGACTGAAATGGCGACGAAACCAGCGATCAAGGCGCAGACCCGCCTCGTCCTCGGCAACTACAAGGGTTTGAACCGCCTTCATCCCAGCAGACCCTTGGCCAGAGCAATCCCGGCGACCAGAGCGGAAAGAGCCAGAAACAGCGTCCCGCCGAGATACAGCCCGGCAGCGATATAGCGCTCCTGATCGAATAATCCCCAGAGGTCCAGAGAGAACGAGGAAAATGTCGTATAACCGCCGAGAACGCCGGTCATGACCAACGGAACCAGCGGCGAGATTTCAGCCTTGCGGGTCATCAGAACGACGTAAACCATCCCCATCACAAATGAGCCGATCACATTCACGCTGAACGTCCCAAACGGAAAATTCGTGCCAAACAAACGGGTCGCGCCAAGGCCGGTCAAATAACGTCCCATTGCCCCGATCGCGCCGCCGAGGCCCACTTGCAACATTGTCCAGATCATCGAGTCGTATCCATTTCTACTTTATCAGGCAAAGGCAACAGTTCTGCGCCGTTGTCAAGCTGGCGTCAGGATCCGGCCTTGGCGCGGCGTGCCCGAAGTTTGACGAAATAGTCGAGACGCTTTTTCAATTCACGCTCATGGCCGCGTTCGGCGGGCAAATAGTAAACACCGCGCGGCATGGTTTCGGGGAAATAGTTCTGCCCCGAAAATCCATCCTCGGCGTCGTGATCATAGACATAGCCGGCGCCAAAGCCTTGCTCTTTCATCAACGCCGTCGGCGCGTTCAGGATATGCTTGGGCGGTGAGTCCGAACCGGATTTTTCTGCAGCCGCCATCGCCGCCTTGAACGCCCCATAGGCGGCGTTGGATTTTGGCGCCAGCGCAAGATACAGCACCGCCTCGGCCAAGGCCAATTCGCCCTCGGGTGAGCCCAGCCGCTCATAGGTTTCCCAGGCATGCAGGCAAAGGGTCTGCGCCTGCGGGTCCGCCAACCCGATATCCTCGATCGCCATGCGGGTAATCCGGCGCGCCAGATACCGCGGATCCTCGCCACCCTTCAACATGCGCGCCAACCAATAAAGCGCCGCATCCGGATCCGAACCGCGCACCGATTTGTGCAGGGCCGAAATCAGATTGAAATGCTGGTCGCCGGCCTTGTCGTATTTTGGTGCCCGGCGCGACAAACGACGCGCCATTTCCTCGGGGCCAAGAGGCTCTGACCGCGGTTGGGCAAAGACCTGTTCCAGCAGATTCAAAAGCGCCCGCCCGTCGCCGTCGGCCATCTCCAGCAGCAGGTCACGGGCCTCAGCCGTCAATGGCGCCGCACGGCCTGTTTCCGCTTCGGCCCGCTGGATCAGGAGCTCAAGCTCGGCCAAGGTCAGGGGATTCAGAACCATTACTTGGGCGCGCGACAGCAATGCAGCGTTCAGTTCGAACGAGGGGTTTTCCGTACTCGCCCCGACGAGAGTGATCGTGCCGTCCTCCATATGCGGCAAAAACCCGTCCTGCTGGGCCTTGTTAAAACGGTGGATTTCGTCAACAAACAGCAACGTCCCGGCACCGTTCTGCCGCCGCAGTCGCGCCGCTTCGAAAACCTTTCTGAGATCGGGCACGCCGGTAAAAATCGCGCTGATCTGCACAAAGGTCAGATCCGATTGCGCCGCCAACAGACGGGCAATCGTTGTCTTGCCCACCCCCGGGGGGCCCCAGAAAATGATGTTGCCCAGCCTCCCCGCCGCCAGCATCGCCCCCAGAGGTCCATCGGGGGCAAGGATATGCTGCTGGCCAATCACATCGGACAGCGATTTTGGCCGCAGCCGGTCCGCCAGCGGCGTATGGGCCACCGAGTCTGAGCCTTTTGGCACCGGATCGGCGGCGTTGGGCTGGTCAAACAGATCGGACATTTGATGCTCCGGGGGCTGCTCCGGCGGTTGCTCGGAGATTTGCGGCGCACCCCACTGTCAGGTTTTCAGGCGCATTGTCAATGTCTGGCCATTCCGGGTGATTGTGATGTCCCACAGACGCGTGCCGCTCCGGGCGATGGCGCGCAGCTCGGCAACGGTCTTGATCCGCTTGCCGTTGACCTTGGCGATAATATCCCCGGGCTGAAATCCGATCCGGGCCGCCACGCCGATGGCCTTGACCACAACGACGCCACGCGCCATCAGCGGCAGATTGGTTTCGGCAATCACAGCCGGGTTGATGCGCGAAACCGTCAGGCCCTGCAGCGGGCTTGCCGCGCGGATCCGATGTGTCCGGCGCGGCGGATTTTCAGCCGGCAGGACCATCCGCACGCGGGCCGTCATTTTGCGCCGGTCGCGAATATATTGCAGGCCGACCGTCTTGCCGATACCGGTCACCGACATCCGATAGAGCAGCTCGGCCGGACCGTTGACCGGTTGCCCGTCAAAAGACGTCACCACATCGCCGACACGCAGCCCAGCGCGGGCATACGGGCTGGCCGGATGGATCTGGGCAATGACCATCCCCAGAGGACGCCTCAACCCAAGGCCCTTGGCCAGATTGCGATCCACGATCTGACCGATCAGCCCCGCCCAAGGACGCTGGAAAACCTTGTTACCCTTGCGGGCCTGATCGAGAAATGCCGCCACAAGGTCGGCCGGAATGGCGAAACCGATGCCATTCGAGCCCCCCGAACGGGTCAGAATCGACGTGTTGATCCCGACCAGATTGCCGTTCATATCCACCAGCGCCCCGCCTGAATTGCCGGGGTTGATCGGAGCGTCGGTCTGAATGAAATAGGCACGCGCGTTGCCAACTGCTCCGCCCGAGCGCGCCAGACCCGAGATGATGCCGCTCGACACCGTCTGCCCAACGCCAAAGGGATTGCCAATCGCCAGAACCAGATCGCCAACTTCGACATTGCGCGTCCGGGCCAGTTTCATCGCTGGCAGCCCATGCGCGTTTTTCAGGCGCAAGACCGCCAGATCGGCCTTTTTGTCGGCCAGCAGAACGGTTGCGTCAAACTCTTCGCGGTCGGTCAGAACCACCCGGATCTGGGTCGCCCCGCCGACGACATGATAATTGGACACCACCAGACCATCCGAGGACAGGATCACCCCTGACCCCAACGAGTTCTGGACCTGAGGCGCGGGCGCACCGAAATTCTGGAAGAAATCCGAGAAAAACGGATCATTGGCAAACGGATTGCGTCGAACCGCAAGGATTTTCTTGGCATAGATGTTGACCACTGACGGGGCCGAGCGCTTGACCACCGGGGCATAGCTTAACTTCAGATCCCGCGCCGAGGTGGGAACACCGGCCTCGACCACATTGGTATGCGGCAGAACCAGTGACAGGAACAGGGCAAGAGCAAGACGTTTCATGGCGACACCTGTAGCTTCGGGAAATATCCAGAGTGGCCCGAGCTAAACCAAACTTGTGGATAAACTGCAAGCTGACAAATTGATGCCAAAACCCGCATCATCCCGTCCTCCTCCCCCAAGATAGGGGAGAAGAGCGAGCACTTTGGTCGCCAAACCAGAGGATCAGTGCAGGTTTGACGCCAAGTTCATCTTGGCAACCTGATTCATGGAGCCGTCGATCTCCATCTTGGGTCCGGCGGCTTCGGCATCCAGACCCAGCCGGGCAATCCAACGGGACCAGACCGCCGGAACCAGACCCAGAATCTGCGTCGCTCCAAGTGTCCGCGCGGCGCTGATCATCTCGCTCATCAGGCTGGCCTGAACGCGCATCCGCTTGTTGGCGGGCACGTTGCGGCTGACAAAAACCCGCGACGATTCCCAGATATGAGGGGCTACCGGGGCCGGATCGTAAAGTAAGGTCTGCGGAATGGTGTCCAGCAAACCGCGCTGCGCGTCACGAATCATATAGGTGTAGATCCCGCATTTTGCCGTGGTCGGGGTCAGGCGAATTCCTGCCAGAACCTCGCCGAATTGATGCACAGCAATCCAGCGACTGGCCGGGGTATCGTACTGATCGTACTCCATCCCGTTCGCTTCGGGCAGATCCCAGTTGTTCTGCACGATAAAGGATTGTCTGCGCGCCCTCAACAGGTTGGCAAAAAGTTCCCCGTGAACATGCATGTTCTCGAAAGACAAAGTGGTCGTTTGCATTGTAGCCTCCAGCTTGGTTCATCGTCGTTTTTTTCCTGCTGGCGGGAATACTTTTCAAAGCAGCCTGTAATCCTTGGCACGCTGAATTGCTTCAGCCGTAGTTCGAGCCAGAAGCCGGTTCTTTGCCGAGCTTAATCTGGCCTTCAGCGCACTTTCAGATATCCCAAGTTTGGCAGCAGCGGCGGCGTGGCGGTCGCCATCTGCTATCAGTCGCAGAGCTTGTTTTTGTGCGTTCGTCAGGCTTCCTGGAGGCTCTGTAACCTCGTGCAAAGTTCTGACCAACGATTCAATCCGCTCGATCTCGTCTTCCTCAAACTCCCTGTCAGAGCGCGCACATCCCACGATTGATCTGGAAGATAGCGGACCAACAGCGACCACCACCCCGTATGTCAACCCGTAAGACGCCGCCAAATCCATGATCCCGAATGGATCCGGTAGCTTGATCTCACTCCACCTGGATGCCCCCTCTTTGACGAAACCCCATGCAATCATCGGATCTCTAAGGGCAAATCCCTGCTCGGTGTAATAATTCAACCATTTTTGATCATATGTTTGAAATTGAAGCAGCGGACCGGCAAAGCGAATATGCATGCCCGCCACATATCCTGCCGGGGATTCTTCCCCGAGTTGATGCAGGATTCTCTCTAGACCTGTATTATTAGACATGTCTTTTTAGACAGGTTGCAAAATCCTGAGTCAACCTTAACCTGTCATCAGTAACGAATTTCAACGCGTAATCAGTGCTTTGACCGTGAATTTGGGCCTGATCGGCCGTTGGTTCCACGCAAATTCCGCCTGTCGGCGGTGGCAAGGGACCGAGAATCCGGAAAATGCTTCGGCTGATTCGGATAGGTTGATAAGGAACGATATATTGGCTGACGTCCCAACTGGTTGACCCTGGAAAAGACATTCGAGCCACACAGTCAAACGGCAGAACCCCGCAGAGCGATCCGCGGGGTTCTGTTGATTCTTGTCGCGGATTATTGCCAGGAACCCGATGCAATCCACAAAGGCTGTCACAAGCCATCGGGGCCAATATTCGGCCCATGGCGTTTCGGCCATTTGTCGAAAAACGCTTTATTCGGCCTCGGCGGCAACGCGAGCCTTGTCGGCGGCGCCTTTGGCATCCGTATCGCGATCAACGAACTCGATGATTGCCATCGGGGCCATGTCACCATAGCGGAACCCGGCTTTCAGAACGCGCACATAGCCACCTTGCCGGTCCTTGTAGCGCGGGCCGAGGACGTCAAACAGTTTGGCCACATACCGGTCTTGCTTCAGCTTGGCCGCAGCCTGTCGCCGCGCGTGCAAGTCACCGCGTTTGGCCAATGTAATCATCTTTTCGATGACCGGGCGCAGTTCTTTGGCCTTGGGCAAGGTTGTCTTGATTTGTTCATGTTCAATCAGCGCACCGGCCATATTTGCAAACAGCGCCTTGCGGTGCTCATGGGTGCGGTTCAGGCGGCGATAGCCTCTTGCGTGACGCATGGGTTCAGGTCCTTCTTTATGCTTTGTCCGGCGACCCCTGCGTTGGGGGCCGCTCTCCTTGGGGCGGGATTGCCCATGTTTTCCCCGCAAAATGCGGGCATTGCGGGATCATTCCATCTAGAAATGATCCTCGTATTTTTTGGCCAGCTCTTCGATATTGTCGGGCGGCCAGTCGATGATGTCCATTCCCAGATGCAGGCCCATCGCGGTCAGCACTTCCTTGATTTCGTTCAGGGATTTGCGGCCAAAGTTGGGGGTCCGCAGCATTTCTGCTTCGGTTTTCTGGATCAGGTCACCAATATAAACGATATTGTCGTTCTTCAGGCAGTTAGCCGAGCGCACGCTCAGCTCCAGCTCATCGACCTTCTTCAGAAGAAGCGGATTGAATTCCAGATCATCCTCTTCCTCATCACGTCTGGCGGCCTCGGGCTCATCAAAGTTGACAAAGACCGACAGCTGATCCTGCAGGATGCGCGCCGCAAAGGCAATCGCATCCTCCGGCGTGACCGAGCCGTCGGTTTCCACCTTCAACGTCAGCTTGTCATAGTCCAGAACCTGACCTTCGCGGGTTTGCGAAACGTCATACGAGACCTTGCGGATCGGGGAAAAGATCGCATCGATCGGAATCAGGCCAATCGGCGCATCCTCCGGACGGTTGCGGTCCGCCGCGACATAGCCCTTGCCGGTTTCAACCGTCAGTTCCATGAACAACGAGGCACCATCGTCGAGATGGCAGATGACGTGCTCGCGGTTCAGAACCTCGATCCCGGCGCTTTCCGAGATGTCACCAGCGGTCACGACCCCGGGCCCCTTGGCCGAGATCGACACTCGCTTGACCCCTTCGGCCTCGCTGGAAATTGCAACGCCTTTCAGGTTCAGAACAATGTCGGTGACGTCTTCTCGCACACCGGCAACGCTGGAAAATTCATGCAGCACATTGTCGATCTGAACGCTGGTGATCGCCGCACCTTGCAGTGACGACAACAACACACGGCGCAGCGCATTGCCCAGCGTCAGGCCAAAGCCCCGCTCAAGCGGTTCTGCAACCACGACAGCCTGACGCGACGGGTCTGCGCCGGGCTTGATGTCCAGTTGGGTTGGGCGGATCAGTTCCTGCCAGTTCTTATGGATCATTTTCGTGCCTCCATTCCTGTTCGCAGACCCGGATCCTGTGGTCTGGCGAACTCCCGAGGTTTTAAAATTCAAGCGCGGACAGCCCTGAAAACCGGGGCGGTCCGCTTCGATCGCAATATCAGACGCGGCGGCGCTTGGGCGGGCGGCAGCCATTGTGGGCAATCGGGGTGACGTCGCGGATGGCCGTAATATTCAGACCGATTGCCGCCAGCGCTCGCAGCGCACTTTCACGTCCCGAGCCAGGGCCCTGCACTTCGACCTCGAGGGTTTTCATGCCATGTTCCTGCGCCTTGCGACCCGCATCCTCGGCAGCCATTTGCGCCGCATAAGGTGTGGATTTGCGCGAGCCCTTGAAGCCCATCGTCCCAGCCGAGGACCAGGCAATCGCATTGCCCTGAACGTCCGAGATAAGGATCTTGGTGTTGTTGAACGAGCTGTTCACATGCGCAACGCCAGTGGCGATATTCTTGCGCTCTTTGCGCTTGGTGCGGGTTTTTTCGCGTGCCATTTGTCAGACCCTCCTTATTTCTTCTTGCCGGCAATCGCGCGGGCAGGGCCTTTGCGGGTGCGTGCATTGGTGTGGGTCCGCTGACCGCGAACGGGCAGGCCGCGACGGTGGCGCAGGCCGCGATAACAGCCGAGGTCCATCAGACGCTTGATGTTCATCTGGGTGTCCCGGCGCAGATCGCCTTCGACGGTCACATTCGCGTCGATATATTCGCGAATCGCCAAAACTTCGGCATCCGTCAAATCCTGAACCCGTTTTGCCGGCTCCAGATTTGTGCTTTTGCAAATTTCGTCAGCGGTGGTACGGCCAATGCCGTGAATATAGGTCAGCGCGATATGGACCGGTTTATTGGTCGGAATGTTAACGCCAGCAATACGTGCCACGTTATCTCCTACTCTTTCATTGCGGTTCCGTGGTTCCAGAACCTTTTTTCACAACTAAAGCCCAGCACCCGACTGGCGGCTGGGCCATGCCCCGATTCCGGGGACTTCAAAATGCCTGATTCGCTGGGAATAACCCATAATTCAAGGCGATTCCCGTAACCGGGATAGCGTCGTTTAGGGGCTTATGAGCCGTGGGTCAAGAGGCAATACTGCCGGTCTGTTCGACCTTGTCCAACGCAGCCCGGATCGAGGCCGACACCCCATCCATACTGTCCAGACCATTCACCGTCTGCAGCAGGCCCTTGGCGTAGTAATACCCGATCAGAGGCGACGTCTTTTTGTAATACTCCAGCAGGCGGACGCGCAGGGATTCAGCGTTGTCGTCAGCTCGACGGACAAAATTTGCGCTGCCACATTCATCGCAAACCGCAGGATCCTTGGGTGGCTTGGACTGGTCGTGATAGACCTCGCCACAATCGCCGCAGGTGAACCGGCCTGAAACACGAGCAACCAGCGCGTCGTCATCCACCGCCATCTCGATCACGGTATCCAGATTTTGCCCCAACCGCTGCAACAGCGCGGCCAGCGCATCAGCCTGCGCCAAAGTTCTGGGGAACCCGTCAAAGATAAAGCCGCCCCCCGGCTGCGCCGTTGTCAGCTGTTCTTCGATCAGGCCAATGACGATCTCGTCGGTCACCAGCTCTCCTGCGTCCATGATCGCGGCCACTTTCCGGCCCATCTCGCTGCCCGACTTGCGCGCCGCGCGCAACATGTCGCCTGTGGAAAGCTGCACCATGTCGCGCTGATCGACCAAACGCCGGGCCTGCGTGCCTTTTCCGGCCCCCGGCGGGCCAAGCAGAATAATATTCATCGCCGTGCCGGCCCTTTTTTCCTGGCGCCGCCCTTGCGGCCCTTGCCACGCAGACGTGAACGCTCGATCAAACCCTCATACTGGTGGGCCAGCATATGCGACTGCACCTGATTGATGGTGTCCATGGTCACAGATACAACGATCAGAACCGACGTGCCGCCAAAATAGAAGGGGACGCTGAATTCCTTGATCAGAACCTCGGGCACCAGCGCCACCGCAACCAGATAGGCCGAACCAACGACAAGCAGGCGGTTGACGACGTAATCCAGATACTCGGCGGTGCGTGCACCCGGGCGGATACCGGGGACAAACCCGTTCTGGTTCTTCAGGTTGTCCGCAACCTCATCGGTCTTGAACGCGACGTTCGCCGTGTAGAAATATGAAAAGAAGGCGATCATGCCGGCAAAAAACAGTAGGTAAAGCGGCTGCCCGCGGCCAAAATAGGCAAGGATCGTATTCATGATGCCCGAGCTTTGCGTGCCCGAAAACGTGCTGATGGTCGTCGGCAGCAGCAAAAGCGACGACGCAAAGATCACCGGAATAACGCCCGACGGGTTCAGTTTGACCGGCAGGTGGCTGCTTTCGCCGCCGTACATCTTCATCCCGACCTGCCGTCTGGGGTATTGGATATGTATCTTGCGCATGGCGCGTTCGACGAACACGACAAAGGTAATCACGGCGACAACGACCACCAGAACTGCCAGAATGATCGCCGGGCTGACTGCTCCCGAGCGGCCCTGCTCGAGAAACTGCACAGTGGCAGCGGGCAGCCGTGCGATAATGCCGACAAAGATGATCAGAGAAACACCGTTGCCAATCCCGCGCGCGGTAATCTGTTCACCCAGCCACATCAGGAACATGGTCCCGCCAACCAGCGTGATCACGGTCGAAATACGGAAGAACCAGCCGGGATCGGTGGCAAGCCCGCCAGCCTCGATACTGGCAGCAAGCGCATAGGCCTGAAACGTGGCCAGCAAAACCGTGCCATAACGGGTGTACTGGTTGATTTTCTTGGTGCCCTGCTCACCCTCTTTTTTCAGCTGTTCCAGTTGCGGCACCATGGCCGTCATCAACTGCACAATGATCGAGGCTGAAATGTAGGGCATGATCCCCAGGGCAAAAATCGCCATCCGGCCAATCGCGCCGCCGGTGAACATTTGCAACATCCCGCCGATACCCGAGCTGCTGTTGGCGACAAAATCCTTCAAGGCTGCGGCATCGATCCCGGGAACGGGAATATAGGTGCCGAGGCGATAGACCATCAAAAGACCAATGGCGAACAATATCCGCTGGCGGAGTTCGGTCGCCTTGCCAAGGGTGCTCCAACTGAGGTTGGCGGCCATTTGTTCTGCTGCGCTTGCCATTCCGGTCCCTTTCGTACGCGCGCCGCATAGCCTGAATCAACAAAGCCACGCGGCGCGAGAATTCAATAAATAGTCATGTAAGGGGCGGACGCGCCCCTCACAAGGTTTATTCTGCCGCGGTGCCTGACGAGGCCACAGTCAGACTGCCGCCTGCGGCCTCGACTGCGGCAATCGCCGACTTGGATGCACCGGTCACCTCGATCGTGACCTTGGCATTGAAATCGCCCTTGGCCAAGACGCGCACACCGTCACGCACGCGCCGCACAAGGCCGCTTTCGACCAGCACAGCCTCGGTAATCGGCTTTTTGGCGTCGATCTTCTTGGCGTCGATGAACTTCTGCAACAAGCCAAGGTTCACAACCGCGTGGCGCTTGGCGTTGATGTTGTTAAATCCGCGTTTCGGCAGGCGCATATAAAGGGGCATCTGCCCGCCTTCATAGCCGTTGATCGCCACGCCCGAGCGGGATTTCTGGCCCTTGATCCCACGGCCACCCATTTTTCCGGTGCCGGAACCGGGACCACGGCCAACGCGTTTGCGTTTCTTGGTGGCGCCGGGGTTATCGCGCAATTCATTCAGTTTCATGTCGCTATCTCCTTTGGCCGGAACTACCCCCCGTTAGCGACAAAAGGGGCAAACACGGCATTACGATGTCAATTCGATTCTATGAGCCGCACAGGCCCACCGGGGGCGTATAGACGCTGGCGGCGTCGGGTTCAAGTGCTGTTGCGGGACGCAAACAACAAGTCAATCGCTAAGCAAGTCCCAACTATTCTTGAACGAAATGAAGTCAATATACAAACGGTAGAATTGAATCTCCGTAAAACTGAAAAGTGCCCCCGTCGGTATGCTTTTTGTAGATTCAAAATTATTTCTGATGTAATTGATAGCTTCAAACACTTCCTCCAATTTTTTCCCATAGATAGGCTCGTGATGTGCTATTCTATTTCGGGCCGCATAAAGTACCTCCAGTTTTGTCGATACATCGTAAGCGGTGTGCACAAACCGTAACGGTTTCATCTTGACGCTGTTTTGAACGCCAACGGCATGAGATTGTCGATTTGGGATGCCGGGTGGCCAGCAGCGATAGCCTCAAGCGTTGCTTTGAGATAGGCGAATGGCTCAACGCCGTTCAACTTACATGTCTCGATCAGCGATGCGATCCGGCC
>Ga0256829_1000148_pt1 | contig 89365 bp, 83 predicted proteins | sample 131447metaG_FD_185979 | JGI IMG/M metagenome (GOLD analysis project Ga0256829, IMG submission 185979) | Hydrothermal vent microbial communities from Lau Basin, Pacific Ocean - 131-447 | ecosystem: Environmental > Aquatic > Marine > Hydrothermal vents | place: Pacific Ocean: Lau Basin | collected... | reverse complement strand
CATTCATAGCCATGGGAGTTGTCCTCGCTGGATCGTGGGGCCATGGTGCGCTAGAGACGTCGCAAATCATGCGATTCCGGGCTGAGGAAGAGGGCTAATCAGGTACCCACTTGCACCGCAAGTATCGCCCCCACTTTGCCGTTCCCGATCCCGGCAACTTCGTCTTTGCCGTTCGCTACGCATGGATATGGATCCATGATCGACAAGACACCGGTGCGTGCCGTTTCCGCGCACGGAACAAGATAGGTCGGCACTTCATTCTCCAGATCGGCCACGATACCGGCTACGGCCTCGCTGCAGGTGCCCGCCCAACAAACCGGACGCAACACCCGGGCTTCGGTATCGACCTCTCCGATCCATGCCAGGGCCAGGCCTCCGATCTCGCATGATGCTTTACAGACCGTGTCCATCAAACCCTCTTGATTCTCCCTGTTGAGGAGGGCATCAATTACTGACTGCTGAACTTCGTAAATACGATTGGTTCGCTCCAGTTTCCTTCTGTACGCACTCTCCTTCTTGGCATTCTTCTCAATCTCGTCCGCCATGCCATCGAAGGACAAAGCCAGTCGTGACACATCGTCACTTCCGTATTTGATGCCCGTCCGTACAAAGTAATTGCCCCTGGCAATATTCTCTGCAACCGACATCAATGTCAGCTGAGGCTTGATGATGAATCGTTTACTGATCCACCATGCCAACATCAGGGTCAATACCAGGAAAAGGGACAGCAACCAAGCTGTTTGGTGAATTTGGGCATACGCATTGCGATACAGCTCATGACGTGGAATGCTGATCACAATGCCGTCGGGTACGCCAACCATACCGAGCGGAACCATACCTAACAGTCCGCTTCCGGACTCGTATAGAAACGGCCGTCCCACCGGATCGAGCATCCGATAGAGATTCTTCCGCGCGATGTCACGGCCAATATCGGCTCCCTCTTTATCGGCATGAAAGCGATAGAAGTCGCCGCTTGCATCCACAATCGTGATCGACGCGACCGGCGTGAATTTAATGTTTCTCAGATGAAATACGCTATCGAACGACTTCATCGCAAACAGGACGAATCGATGCCCCTCTGTTGTGGTGAAAGCATGCACAAACATCACCACGGGCAATCGCCCGCCAGAGGTCTTTCTCAAGGTTGTAAGGGTGGATCCTCGTGCCGACTCTGCTTTCTCCAGCAACCCGGAATCAGGTACGACTTCCCGTGTGCCATCTCGGTCCAGTCTGCACACGATCCTGCCTTCCGGGCTGACTACACCCATGCCGCGGTAATCGACATTCGCCTGAAAGAACGCATTCAAGCTTGCTGAACACGATGCATGCGGATCACCCAAGGCAAGCGCCAGCCGGTTCATGTCATCCGTGATTTCTCCCGCGGCGAAATGCTGTTCGAACACAAGCCGGTCCAGCGCCTCCACCAGAGAAGCGCGCGTCGCTGCCTTTGCATTGCTGACGGCATGCATGGCATTCAATGTCGCAACCATGAACCCGGGAAGCACGGCAATGACCACCATCGTCATCATCCGCCGCCGTGTGCTTCCGAATAGCATTCGGACCATCTTTCGGAGTGGGTTCCGCATCGTGCCTGCTCTTGTGGGGATAGCTACGACCGAACGGCTAAAATTTTCACTTCCGCTGCCATCGCCCGGCCACTGTCAGGGCAATGGAGCAAGCGTCCAGATCCCGTTCACTTCATGAGATCGGCAACGCAATCCCATGCTGAGCAAGCAAGTAATATGCCACTTCCTTCCAATGCTTCTGTCACAGATACGCTTGGTCGCGCCTGCTCCCGGCACCCAGGGACATGCGGATATCCTCTGGTGTCGGCAGTGCTCCTTGAAGTACGCATTTACTCCGCTGTCTAGCGTCCCTGGAACCGACCTTTGCGATAGTCTTCGACGGCTTCGACTATTTCCGCTTTCGTGTTCATCACAAAGGGTCCATAACGCGCCACAGGTTCGTGCAAGGGGCGGCCCGCGACCAACAGCACGCGCGCAGGGTCATTTGTGACGCGGAGCGTCACTTCATCTCCATCCGACAACACGGCCAGTTCATTGCGTCCCAGGGGGACACCGCCAAGCGTGACGGGACCGCCCTCGAACACATAGGCGAAGGCATGGTGGCCCGTGGACACAGGTACGGTGAGGGCCGTACCTGCCTGCAGGGCAATATCCAGATACAGGGGTTCGGTGGCAATGCCGCGTACCGGACCCTCGGTATCACCGAATCGTCCGGCCACCACGCGCAGTCGTACACCGGATAGCGGTTCGATTTCGGGAATTTTTCCGGCCTCGATGTCCTGATAGCGCGGTGCGCACATCTTGTCCTTCGCCGGCAGATTCACCCACAACTGGAAGCCGCGCATCAGGCCTTCTTCCTGCTCGGGCATCTCCGAGTGCACGATGCCGCGACCGGCGGTCATCCACTGCACGCTGCCGGGCCCGAGGACGCCGCTGTTGCCCTGGTTGTCGCCATGGCGCATGCGGCCGTCGAGCATGTAGGTGACGGTCTCGAAACCGCGATGCGGATGCTCGGGAAACCCGGCGATGTAGTCACCGGGTTTGTCGGATCCGAACTCGTCCAGCAGCAGGAACGGGTCGAGCATGTCCAGCGCGTCCTGGCCGATGATGCGGGTCAGGCGCACGCCTGCGCCGTCGGAGGTGGGCTGGCCGCGCACGCGGTGCATTACGGTACGGGTGGACATGGGCGGACCGCCTTTCATCAAGAGTCGTTACCGCAAGCATGTGTCCGCCGTGCGTACATTTCCAGTTGCCTCAGGGGAACGGACTGTTTCTTCCAGGCGGATGGCGGTCACCGGGGTGGCCCATTTTCGTCATGCCGTTCGCGCCTGCCGGCGCTCCTGCCACCGCAAGCCCGCACCTCGGTAGGAGCGGCGGAAGCCGTAACCGAAGGGCATGCCTGTGGTGCGATCACGCAGGGTTGCAACCTGCCACATGACCCCTTCGCGCCTGCCGGCGCTCCTGCCCGGATAAGGGCCCTGGCCAGGCCTGGAAAACACTTGCGTCAATGCAGCCAGTGGCCGTCGCGGTGACGCGGGGGAGCGTCGCGATCGGCCGTCGGCGGTTCGCGCTCGGCAGCGGCGCGGCGTTCGGCTTCGCTGGGCGCCTTGTCGTGCCAGTACTGCGCCACCGACAACAGGACTTCCGGAAGCCGCTCGAGGCAGGACTCGTATTCTTCGTCGGATAGCTTCTCGAATTCGGTCTCGCCGGTCAGTACCCCCTCGTCCACGGCCAGCGCCATGATCGGACTGAGCAGCTCGATCAGCTCGCCGTCCCCGGCCAGGCGGTGTTCCCAGAATCCGGCGCGCAGATCGATACCGCGGCTGAATCCCTCGCACCAGCCCGCCGCAGTGAGGGCCGTGCCGGTCTCGTCCTCCACCTCCCCGAGGATCGGCTCGTAGGCATCGACATCCAGCTCGGCACCGATCGAATCATTGAGCTTGGCCAGCAGGGACAGAACCCGCGTTGCCTGTTCGGGCTCGGCAAACGGGACGTGCAGGACTTCCGGCAGCCATTCGTCGGGGCTTGCCGGATCCGGGCCGATGACCAGGGCAGTGAGCAGGCCGTGCACACCGTCCAGCAGCAGGTCGCCCTCTTTCGCACTGTGGCGCAGGAAAGTATCGAGTTCTTCCAGCTCACTGCGGGTCAGCGAGCTTGGCCAGTCGGTCGCTCTCATGGCATATCCAGTTCGACGGTGACCGGGGTATGGTCGGAAGGGCGCTCCCAGGTGCGCGGTTCGCGTTCGATCGCGGCAGCCCGGGCGCGCGCCTTCAGCGCATCGCTGACCAGGATCAGGTCGATGCGCAGACCCATGTTGCGCCGGAATGCCGCCTGGCGGTAGTCCCACCAGCTGAAGTGGCCGGTGCCGTCCTCGAACAGACGGAAGCTGTCGCTCAGGCCCAGCTCCGTGATCGCCGCCAGTGCCTTGCGCTCGGGCACGGAACACAGGATCTTGTCCTTCCAGCTGTCCGGGTCATGCAGATCGCGGTCATCGGGTGCGATGTTGAAGTCGCCGAGTACCACCAGGTTCGGGTGACGTGACAGCTCGGCGGCAAGAAAATCCCGCACGCGGGCCAGCCAGTCCAGCTTGTAGTCGTACTTCGGGTCGCCCACGGCCTTGCCGTTGACCACGTACAGGTTGACCACGCGAAGATCACCCACGCTCGCAGCGAGAATGCGGCGCTGCTCGTCGGCAAGTCCGGGCGGATCGGTGACCACGTCGCTGATCGGCTGGTTCGACAGGACCGCAACGCCGTTGTAGGTCTTTTGTCCCGAGAACGCCGCTTGATAGCCCATGGCGCCGATCTCGGCGACCGGGAACCGGTCGTCGGTCAGCTTGGTTTCCTGCAGGGCGACGATGTCCGGCTTCGAATCGGCCAGCCACTGCTCCAGGTGCGGCAGGCGCACCTTCAGTGAATTGACGTTCCAGGAAGCAATCTTCATCGGATCATTGTAATGGCTTTGCCGAACGGACTTGCGGAACCGACCGGCGCAGGGCGGGCTCCGTCCGACGTACGCGCGTGCACTGCGGAAAGCGGCGGACGGCGTCCGCCCTACGTTTGCAGGCCGTAACTGCGCAGCAGGGCGCCCGGTTCGGGTGCGCGTCCGCGGAAGGCGACGAAGCTCTCCAGCGCCGGTCGCGTGGCGCCGACCGCCAGCACTTCACGGCGGAAAGCCTCGCCGGTCGCGCGATCGATCACGCCGGCCTGTTCGAAGCGCTCGAAAGCATCTGCCGAGAGTACCTCGGCCCACAGATAGCTGTAATAGCCCGCCGCGTAGCCGCCCGCGAAGATGTGCGTGAAGGCATGCGGGAAGCGCTGCCAGGCCGGCGGGTGCAGTACCGCGACTTCGCGCCGCACGCGTTCGAGGGTGGCCAGCGCACGCGATCCCTGTGCAGGGTCGTATTCGCTGTGCAGCAGAAAATCGAACAACGCGAATTCGATCTGGCGCACCAGGAACAGGCCGGCGTGGAAATGCCGTGCGTCGAGCATGCGCCGGTACAACTCGTCGGGCAGACGTTCACCGGTGCGATGGTGTCGGGCAAACAGGTCCAGCACGCGGCGGTCCCAGGCGAAATTCTCCATGAACTGGCTGGGCAGCTCGACGGCATCCCATTCCACGCCGTCGATGCCACCCACCGAAGGCAGATCCACCTCGGTCAGCAGATGGTGCAGTCCATGGCCGAATTCGTGGAACAGCGTCAGCACGTCGTCATGCGTGAGCAGGGCCGGTGCATCCTCGCCGGGCGGGGCGAAATTGCAGGTCAGGTAGGCCACCGGCGTGTGCAGTGTGCCGCCGTCGCGAAAGCGTGCGCGGCACACGTCCATCCAGGCGCCGCCGCGCTTGCCGCTGCGCGCATGAAGGTCCATGTACACCCCCGCAAACACGCGTCCGTCGCCATCCAGCACATCGTAGTAGTGCGCATCGCGATGCCAGGTCCTGGCCTGCGGACGCTGGCGCAGACGGATGCCGTACAGCGACCCGACCAGTGCGAACAGGCCATCGAGCACGGACGGCAGCGGGAAATACTGCTTGAGCTGCTCCTCGTCGAGAGCATGGCGTTGCTGGCGCAGTTTTTCCGACAGGTAGGCAATGTCCCAGGGTTCGGGATTGGCCAGCTCAAGGCGTTCGGCCGCGAAACGACGCAGGGCTTCAAGCTCCTTGCGCGCAACCGGTCGGGCACGTGCGGCCAGATCGCGCAGAAAGGCCAGCACGGTCTGCGGGGTGTCGGCCATCTTGGTGGCCAGTGATTCCTCGGCCGCATTGGCAAATCCCAGCAGTTGCGCGGCCTCGTGGCGCAAGGACAGGATGCGCTCGATGCGCCCGGTATTGTCGAACCGGCCTGCATCCGGACCCTGGTCGGATGCGCGTGTCTGGTAGGCCCAGTAGACCTCCTCGCGCAGATCACGGTTGTCGGCATAGGTCATCACTGCCTGCACCGCCGGCTGCTTGAGGGTGACCAGATAGCCTTCCAGGCCGGCCTCGCGGGCGTACTGGCGCAGGACCGAGCGTCCCGAGGCGGGGATGCCGGCCAGGTCGCGCTCGTCGGTGACATGGCGATGCCAGGCATCGGTGGCATCCAGGACCGCATTGGCGAACTCGGTACCCAGGCGCGACAAGTCGTTGGCGATGGCGCGGAAGCGGCTGCGGGCCGGCTCTTCCAGGGTCACGCCGGAGAGGCGGAAATCACGCAGCGCGTGTTCGCGTGCCGCCCGCTGTGCAGCTGTCAGCGACGGACCATCGGCATCGGCAACCGCTTGCACCGCCTGGTACAGATCCCGGTTCTGTCCCAGTTCGGCGTGGAAATCGGTGATTTTCTCCTGCGCCGCGGCGTAGGCCTCGCGCAGGGCCGGCGTGTCGGCCACTGCATGCAGGTGCGAGACCGGCGACCAGACCCGCCCCAGGCGTTCCTCCAGTCGCTCCTGTGCCAGCATGACGCTGTCGAAGTCGCGCAGTGCATCCGCTGCCGTGATTGCCGCCACGGCGGCACGATACTCATCCAGCACGGCTTCCACCGCGGGAAGCACGTGTTCGGCACGGATGGCGTCGAAGGCGGGAAGATCGTTCGTGTCGAGCAGGGGATTGCCGGGGGTCATGGGCGTGCCATGCAGGGGACGGAACCTGCAAGCGTGGCGGTGACTTGCGTCAATTTCAAGCTAGCATGTGCGCCATGCCCCCGGGATCGCTCGACATCACGTCCCTGTTGCGCCACAGCCAGGTATTCGGTGAACTGGATGACGGGACGCTGGCCGCACTCGCAGCCAGCCTGTCGTCGATGACCGTGCGTGGTGGTGGCCTGCTGTTTTCCGCCGGTGAGCCGTCCGATGCACTGTACATCCTGCAATCGGGAAGCCTGGGCGTGTTCCGCAAGCCGCGCGCCGGCGGTGCCCCCCACCTGGCGGGACTGCTGGGTGCCGGCGACACGGTGGGCACCGCCGGCCTGCTGCTCGACCAGCCGCACTATGTCTCGGTCCGGGCACTGCGGGACAGCCAGCTCCTGCGCTTGTCGCGCGAGACCTTTCGTGCACTGGTCAGGGAACACCCGCAGATCATCATCGATGCGGCACCCGGCGCCTTGCGCAGCCTGCTGCTGCCCGACGGCGACGAGCCGCGCATCCTGCCGCGTACCTTCGCGCTGCTGCCGCATGCGCCCGATATCCCGGTACGCGATCTTGCCGAGCAGCTGCGCCATGCCCTGCTGCCTTTCGGCAACTGCATGCTGATCGACGAGGCCCTCGGCCACGACCGCGATCCGTCCTGGTTCGCCGAGCGCGAACGCGAGATGCGATTCGTGCTGTACGTGGACGAAGGTCGGGAGGAACGCTGGCGCAACCTGTGCCGCCGGCAGGCCGATGCGCTGCTGCTGGCCGTGCGCAGCGAACGCACACCCGCGGCCTGGCCCGACCATGCCGCCCTGCTGGAGCATGCCGACCTGCAGCGACCTCGCCATCTGCTGCTGCTGCACCCGGACGGTGACATCGTGCCCGGCTCTGCACGCGCCTGGTGCGATGCCATCGGAGGCATCGACCAGCATCATCATGTGCGCGGCCTGCACGACACGCATCGGCTGGCACGGCTGCTGGCACGGCGCAGCCTCGGCATCGTGCTTTCCGGCGGTGGCGCGCGCGGCTTTGCAGCCATCGGCATGGTGCGCGCCCTGCACGAGCACGGCTACGACATCGACCGCGTCGGCGGCACCAGCATCGGCGCGATCATCGGCGCCGGCATCGCCACCGAATGGGACGATGCCGCACTGACCCAGTATTACCGCGAAGGCTTCGTCGATGGGCGCCTGCTCTCGGACTGGACGCTGCCGCTGGTCGCGCTGAGCCGTGGCGAGCGCGCCTCGCGATTGCTGCAGTATTTCTTCAAGGACCTGGACATTGCCGACCTGCCGATACCGTTCTTCTGTGTGTCCTCGGATCTGACCCGCGGTGGCGCCGACGTCCACCGCGGCGGTCCGTTGTGGCTCTGGCTGCGCGCCTCAAGCGCGGTCCCGGGACTGTTCCCCCCCTTGCTGCGGACAGGGCGGGTGCATGTGGACGGCGCGGTGACCAACAACCTGCCCGTGGACGTGATGTACGACCACGGCATGGGCGCCATCGTGGCCTGCGATATCCGCTCCGAGGATGTCCTGCATACCGACCTGGACCGCGCATGGATGCCCGGCTGGTGGCAGCAGTGGCGACTGCGTCGACGGATGCCGGGCATCGGTGCGATCCTGTTGCGCGCCGGCATGGTCAATGCGGAATCCGAGGCCGACAGCCGCCGCGAACTGGCTACCCGCGTCATCGCTCCCGACATGCAGGGCATCGGCCTGCTCGACTTCAAGGCCTTCGACCGCGTGATCGAGGCCGGATACCGCGCCACCGTGCAGGCGCTCGAGGAGCCCCTGCTGTGAATGGCAACCCGCCGCTTACGACCCTCCTGCGCGCCTTCGCCGACACGTCCCCGGTGCTCGGTGAACGCGTGTACGTCGATCCTGCCGCCACCGTGATCGGCGACGTGCAACTGGCCGACGATGTCTCGGTCTGGCCGGCCGCGGTGCTGCGTGGAGACGTTCATCGCATCCGTATCGGTGCACGCAGCAACATCCAGGACGGCGCCATCGTGCATGTCACCCATGACGGCCCCTTCACGCCCGGTGGCCACCCCTGCCTGATCGGGGAAGATGTCACCGTCGGCCACGCTGCAGTGATCCACGCCTGCACCCTGGAGGACGCCTGCCTGATCGGCATGCATGCAACGATACTCGACGGCGCCATCGTGCGGCGCCACGCCATGGTCGGCGCCGGCGCCCTGGTGCCGCCAGGCAAGGTCGTCGGGGAAGGGGAGCTGTGGCTGGGCAACCCCGCGCGATGCGTGCGCGAACTCGACGCCGAGACCATCGCCCAACTGCACTATTCGGCCGCCCACTATGTACGCCTGAAAGATCAATACCTGGCATCGATCTGAACAGGTGAACCTGCACTCGGCGATCATGTTCAGCCTTGCACCAGACCCCGTGTTCAGGGTTCCTTGCCCTGGTATTGAAATGCCTCCTCGATCCCGACTCCCAGCGCGCGGGCGATCATGAATGCCACTTCCAGCGATGGCGAATATCGGTTCGCTTCGATGGAAATAACGGTCTGGCGCGTGATCCCTGCGCGTTCTGCCAATTCCGACTGCGTGATGCCACCGCAACTTTGACGAAGCTCGCGCAAGCGGTTCCGCAACCGGTGTGTTCTCTTGCCCACGATTCACCCCCGTCGATACAACACGAGCTGCGTTGCATAGTCCGTAACCTGCGCCACCACCCAGAACGCAAGGAGCACATGGACAAAGGCAAAATTCCCGCTTCCGGCAACTCCCACGCACAACGACAGGAACACGCCCACCGCGAGCACCAGTGAACTTGCCCGGCTTCCTTTCAGCCGTACCATGGTGTCCCTCTCGTCGGTTTGTATCTTTGCCGACAGCTCACGAAGGCTGGCGACGGCAAGCACGACGTGACCGATGATCTGAATCAGGACAAGCACGACAATGGCGCTTGCGAACAGTACAATCTGCCCCGCCTGCACCCGCTCCGTGACATGGTTCAGGGCATGGATGAAGTAACCGCCGAACACGGCAACAAGGCTGACGATCAGTAGTCCGAGACTTTTTTCGCGAAAGCTTATGTACATGTTCCACTCCTGCTTGACGAGATTGAACTTTGTAAAAACTAATTTACATTTCCAGCGTAGATGCGGGACGCAAGAATGTCAATTACTTTTTACATAAGGCCTGCTCACGTCCAGCCCGCATCATCCGGAACGTCCGGCCCGGATTTCCCCGATCGGCTTCAGGATGTCCCCATCACGTCGATTCACCTTGCCTGCGGCGTCTTTGCATGACTCGCCAACGGAAACGTGCAGGAAATCGACGGCGCGATGCAGCAGGCGCCGCAACCGGCGCGGCATTCCATCATGCCGGTGCTCAGGCCTGTTCGGCGCGCAGGGTCGCGTAGACCGGCTCGGTATCCGGTCGTTTGCCATGCCAGTGCTCGAAGCTGTCGGCCGCCGTTTCCACCAGCATGCCCAGGCCATCCAGCGCCAGGCGCGCACCGGCGGCACGCGCCCAGGCCAGAAAGCCGCTGGCGGCAGCGCCGTAGGAAAGGTCGTAGCACAGGGCGCGCGGCGCAATCAGCGAGAACGGCAGGTCCAGGGCCTTGCCCTGCACACCGGCCGAGGTGGCGTTGATGATCAGGTCGTAGCTGCCCAGGCCGGGCAGATCTTCCCAATACCGGCTGTGTGCCCGCGCGGGCTCGCCCAGCCGGTCCGCCAGTGCATCGGCGCGTTCGGGGCTGCGGTTGACGATGGTCAGTGTCTGCACCCCCGCTTCGAGCAGTGCCGCGGCCACGCCCTGTGCAGCACCGCCGGCACCGAGCAGCAGCGCATCGTGTCCACGCAGGTCCTGTCCATGGCGTTCGGTCAGATCACGCACCAGTCCGGCACCGTCGTTGTTGTGGGCCTCCACCGAACCGTCCGCGCGTCGCGTCAGCACGTTGGCCACACCGGCGAGGGCAGCGGCACGGCTGTGGACATCGGCCAGGGCCATGGCCGCCTCCTTGTGCGGCACGGTGACATTGGCTCCCCGCCCGCCGGCGACGAAAAAATCCCTTGCCGCATCGGCAAATCCCGCCGCATCGACCTCCACGGCCTCGTAGGACAGGTCGATGCCGAATTGCCGTGCGAAGTCCCGATGGATGCGTGGCGAAAGCGAATGCGCTACGGGATGACCGAACACTGCATATCGGCGGGGTGATTCACTCATGCGTGTCCCTGTGTGCTGACCGGTGGAACGGCATTGTAACCGCTCGCCCCGGAGCTACTGATAGCCGGGCAGGCCGACCTGGTTCGGTTGCTGCGGCACGCGACGCAGCTGGTCCACGGGATAGCCTAGGGACCTGGCCTTGGCCACGTACTGCCTGTAGACCGCCTCGGGCATGGCTGGCTTGCGCGACATGATCCACAACAGCTTGCGCGAGGGCACGCCGACCATCACATAACGGTACTCGGGGTCCAGTGCAAGGATCAGGTAATCGGAGGTGAACGGCCAGACGATGCGCACCTTCCAGTATGCCGCGTTGTTCTTGTCCGGTAGCCAACCCTTGCCGTGCCAGGCATCGGGCTTGAGATCGAATCCCTTGCGGAAGTGGTAGGTGATGTCGATGTCGCCGTTCTTGCGCAAATGGTATTCGTCAGCCGTAGCCACCTTGCCGCGTTCGAAGATATTGGGAATGTTGGCGATCACGTGCCAGGTGCCCATATACCGTTGCAGGTCCACATGATCGACCGTTTGCGGCCACTTTGAGGGGTTGGCGGCGCAACCGGCCAGCAGGACCAGGCCGGTCAGCATGAGAAATCTGGGCGTGTTCATGGGGAGACTCCGCGGGGTGCCGGTTTGATGCGTATACGCGGATCCCGCGGCATCGGATGCGCCGTCGCAACCGGTGAGATGCATGCACGGCAGGGTACGGGTCAAGGAGGAAACGCCATGAAGACACCTCATCACCCGCGCCGTTCCCGCGCCTTGATCGCTCTGGTCTGGCTGGCCTGTGGCCTGCTGATGCTGTGTACCCCGCTGGCCTGGCCCAACCGGATGCTTGGCTTTACTACCGTGTTCTGGCTGGTCGCGGCACCCGCCTGCGTGCTGCTGGCCCTGCAGCCTCGTCTGGCGACACGGCTGCTGCTGCCGACGCGATTTTGGCGTCGCCCCTAGCCGCTCACGCCCAGCCGCTTGCGTTCCAGCCGCCGCACCAGTTCGCCGATGATGCGGCGGTACAGGTCTTCGCCGAGGTAGGCGTCTTCCACGCCGGCGTCGATGGAGGGGTTGTCGTTGACTTCGATGACCACGGCGCGTTCATCGGTCTGCTTGAGATCCACGCCGTACAGTCCGTCCCCTATGGCATTGGCGGCCCTGACCGCCAGGCGCACCACATCCGCCGGTGCCTTGCGCACCGGCATGGTGCGGAAACCGCCGGATTTTGGGCCGCTCCCGTTGTGGTTGTAGATCTGCCAGTGGCCGCGCGACATGAAGTACTGGCAGGCATACAGGGGCTCGCGATTGAGCACGCCGATGCGCCAGTCGAATTCGGTGTACAGGTACCGCTGTGCAATCAACAGGGCACTGTGGGTAAACAGCTCGGTCACAGCCTGCTTGAGCGTGTCCGCGCTTTCCACCTTGATCACGCCACGGGAAAACGATCCGTCCGGGATCTTCAGCACCAGCGGCAGGCCGAGTTTGTCGGGCAATTCGTCAAGTGCATGTGGATCGTCCCGCTGCAGGATTTCGGTATCGGGCACCGACAGCTTTCGCGATACCAGCAAGTCGTGCAGGAAGATCTTGTTGGTGCAGCGCAGGATGGATGCCGGATCGTCGATCACCACCATGCCTTCCTGCTCGGCGCGGTGTGCGAAGCGGTAGGTGTGGTGGTCGATGGCCGTGGTCTCGCGGATGAACAGGCCATCGTATTCGGCCAGGCGCGTGTAGTCGTTCGGCCCGATCTTGTCGACATCCACATCCAGCTGCTTGCCGGCCGCCACGAACTGTTTCAGCGCACCGCGGTTGGACGGCGGCATCGATTCTTCCGGATTGACCAGCATGGCGATGTCGTAGCGGTAGCGCCGCCGGGCCCGGGGCTTGCGCCAAACCTTGCTGGCGAAATGGTCCAGCGCCTGCGCGAAGGCATCCTCCTGGGCGTCTCCAAGGGTATTGATTCCTACCGGACGTATGGCGCCAATCTGCCAGGTACGGTCACGCCGGAACTCGATGCGCAGCAAGGGGCAGGGGAAAAGCTCGAATACCTGGCGTGCCAGATCCTGCAGCAGGGCATGTGCGGTCTGTCCGAAATAGACGAGGATGCCGAAGTCGTTGCTGTCGCGTTCACTGGCGGACAAGACCTGTGCCAGTTTCTGGTTCAGGTCCTCGATGTCCAGCCCGTACAACGCGCGTCGGCGCAGGCCGTTGATGCTCCGGACGGAGGGAATCACGCGGTGGCCGCGTGCTTCGGCGAGCAGCGAGACGTAGTAGCCGCTGCCCAGGTACTTGTAGCTGCGGCACAGGTTGATGACATGGGTGCGCTCGCTGCTGCCGAGCGGTTCACGCAAGTAGTCGCGTGCGGCCACGACCTGGGTGGATGGATAGTAGGCACCCCAGTCGGCGGGGTTTTCGACCACGATGACCAGCCGGCTCATGCAACCTCGCTACTGTCCGCACGATTGTGATGGACCCGGTGCCGTCCCGTGCCTGGCACCGGATGGTGCGCAGTGTGACATGAATTGCGCATGTCGCAAGCAGCGATTCGACCTCGCCGCCGGCTTGCAGCAGGGCCCGTCTCGCGTACAGTGCGCGCATGCCTGAAGCTGCCATCCCGCCACGTGTTCGCACGGCCCGTCCCGGGGATCTCGATGCACTGCTGATGCTGGAGCAGGCCAGTTTCACCGGCGACCGGATGTCGCGGCGACAGTATCGCCACCACCTGCACAACCCGCGCGCCGTGATGCTGCTGGCGCAGGACGGCAAGCGCATCGTGGGCTCGGCTCTGTTGCTGTTTCGCCGCGGCACGCAGGCGGCCCGGCTGTACTCCATTGCGGTCGACCCGCAGGCGCGCGGGCGCGGCGTGGGCCGGGCTCTTCTCGCTGCCTGCGAACAGCGCGCCGCCGGGCGGGGATGCACGCGGCTGCGGCTGGAAGTGCACGCCGACAACCGCGCGGCACAAACGCTGTACCAGCGTGCCGGCTATCACCGACGCGGACAGCGCGTGGGTTACTACGAGGATGGCGGCGATGCCTGGCTGATGGAGAAGACGCTTGCCGCCCCGCCATACTGACCCGTCCGCTGGCGAAGCCGCCGGGCCGTGGCCGCATCCGGTCGCGCGACCAGCGCACCGGTGCTCATCAGGCTCACCGTGTAACGTCCACCGTCGACCAGCGGAAGATAGACGCCGCTGCCGTACATCGTGTCGACCATCGGCAGCCATTGCGGATACTGCCGGCGCAGGCTGATCAGGTCCGGTCCCGGGGCGCGCAGGTCGTACACCGTCGAGCGGGCCTGGCTGGCCTGGCCGACATCCTGGTACCGCCCCGACAGCCTGTCGAGCCGATACAGGGGCGGGATTCCGGCCAGTTCCACCGGCAGCTTCCATTTCACGATCACCGCCTCCAGGCGAAAATCGTCACCGCTCAACGGCAGCGTGCGCGTGCCACCGCCGGGCAGCTCGAGCCGCAATTGCCAGTACTGTGGGCCGAGGCGATGCGCCAGGATCGTCGCCACCGGCGTTTCCCTGGCCAGCACACGGTACCCTCGCAGGGCGGTTCCGGCACCGGCCGCGAGCACGCCCAGGCCGGCAAACACGGCCATCAGAAACATACGCCAGAGTCCGGCGATGCGCCGCCCCTCGCGCCAGTGGCGTCGGCCCTTGACGGCATGCAGGACGCCCAGCAACAACAGCACCAGTGCCGCCAGCCACAACACGCGAACCGGCCAGTAGACCATCTGCATCCACGACATTGCTTGCACTCCCCGAATCAGGCGCCGAAGTGCATCGTAACCGGGCGCGGAAGTCATCGGCGTTGCGGCTGCGTATACTGGTTCCCGGTTTACAAGGAATCGGACCCGATGCGTCGACTGATGTTCCTCGTGCTGGGCGCGGGCATGGCCGTTTCACTGGCGGCCTGCGGCAACAAGGGCCCGCTGTACCGGCCGGCCGTCCAGGCCGCAACGCCGCAGCCAGCGCCCGCCATCAGCGCCCCCGCGCCGGCTCGTTCGGGCTGAACATGCGCCTGGACTTCACCAAGATGCACGGCATCGGCAATGATTTCGTCGTGCTCGACTGCCGCACCCGACCAATGCCTCTCGATGCGCGCACCGTGCGTGAACTGGCCGACCGGCACCTGGGCATCGGATTCGACCAGTTGCTCAGCATCGAGCAGGCCGCCGAGCATCATCCGGCACGCCATGCCTATGGCATATGGAATCGCGATGGCGAAGCGGTAGGCCAGTGCGGGAACGGTGTGCGCTGCATCGCTGCCTGGCTTCATCGGGCGGGCTTGCTGGCGCTGCAGGAGACCGTATTGCTGCAAAGCCCTTCGGGCCCGGTGCGCGTACGCCTGAGCGATCCGCACACCGTGGCGGTGGACATGGGCGAGCCGCAGTTCGAACCGACGCGCGTGCCATTCGATGCACCGCACCGCGCGGACCGCTATCCGCTGGATGTCGACGGCTCCCCGGTCACGGTCGGCGTCGTTTCCCTGGGCAACCCGCATGCCGTGATGCAGGTCGACGACCTCCGGGCTCATGCGCTGGAACGCCTGGGACCACAGATCACCGCGCATGCACGCTTTGCGGAAGGCTGCAACGCCGGATTCGTGCAGGTTCTCGACGCCGGGCATGTGCGTTTGCGGGTGCACGAGCGCGGCAGTGGCTGGACCCGGGCCTGCGGCACCGGTGCCTGCGCCGCAATGGCCGTGTTGCGTGACCAGGGCAGGGTCGATGCGCGCGTGGACGTGCAGTTGCCGGGCGGCACGCTGACCATCGAATGGCCGGGTCCGGGCCGCACGTTGTGGATGACAGGTCCGGCAGCGTTCGTGTTCGAAGGACAGGTCACGTTGCCCGAATGAACGCCCCGTCGGCTGCTTCCGGTTATCATGCCCACGACACGGTGCGCATGGGCATCCCCATTATCTCCGCCGCGGAGTCCGATATGGCCGACATGACCCTCAAAGACGGATTGCAGGCGATGGACATCGCCGATTACCTGCGCAGGAATCCGGCTTTTCTCAAGGACTTCCCCGACCTGGCCATGCGCCTTGAGGTCCCCCGCGAACACGGGCCTGCCGCATCGCTTGCCAGTTACCAGCTGGATGTGCTGCGCGGCAAGAACCGTGCGCTCGAACGTCGTCTGGCCGACCTGATCGGGATCGCCAGCACCAACGAACAGCTGGTGATCCAGGTGCATTCGCTGACCATGGGCCTGCTGCGTGCCGACAACCTGCTCGACAGCCTGCGCAGCGTGGTCGCCGGCATCACCGAGGATTTCGAGACCGAGCTGGTGCGGCTGGTGCTTTTTGGCGCGCATCCGGAGCTGCCCGAGACACCCTGGCTGAGGATCGAGTCCGACGGCATCGATGCGCTACCGGCATTTGCCGAGTTCTACGAACGCAAGGAACCCATGATCGGCCGGCTGGCTTCGGAAAAACTGGTCTACCTGTTTGGCGAGCAGGCCGACTCGGTGCAGTCGGCGGCTCTGATGCGCATGGGTCGTTACGGCATGCTCGCGGTCGGCAGCCACGATCCGAACCGCTTTCATCCGGGCATGGGCAGCATGTTCCTGAAGCTGATCGGGGAAAGCGTGAGCGGTGCCGTGGAACGTTACGCGGGGCAGGGCTGAAGCCATGTCGTCGCCGGCCGAACAGGTCCGGGACTGGATCGAACGCATGCGCGTGGAACGCGCACCCTCCCCGCACACCCTGGCGGCCTACCGCCGCGACAGTGCACGTCTGCTCGCCTTCATGCAGGCGCGCGCATTGCCCGGCTTCGATGCGCTGACGGCCGATGGCATGCGCGCCTTCGTCGCCGCCGAACATCGACGTGGCCTGTCACCGACCAGCCTGCAACGTCTGCTGTCCTCGTGTCGCAGCCTGTTTCGCCAGTTGATTCGCGAAGGACTGCTGGATCACGACCCGGCCGCTGGCGTGCGCGGCCCCAAGCCTCGGCGCAAACTGCCCCGGACGCTGGACACCGACGATGCCACCCGGCTGGTCGACATGCCGGCCGACGGACCGCGCGGACTGCGCGATCACGCCATGCTCGAACTGTTCTATTCCTCGGGCCTGCGCCTTTCCGAGCTGGTCGGACTCGACTGGCGCGACCTGGAACTCGACGCCGGGCTGGTGCGTGTGCGCGGCAAGGGCAACAAGACCCGCATTGTCCCGGTCGGGCGGCATGCCGTCAGTGCACTTTCGGCCCTTTGTCAGAGCCTTGCCGCCGACGCCGAAAGTCCGGTCTTCCGCGGTCGCAACGGACAGCGCATCCACCCGCGCACGGTGCAGGCACGACTGCAGAAACTGGCCCTGGCACGCGGTATCGCGCAGCGCGTCCATCCGCACATGCTGCGCCATTCGTGCGCCAGCCACCTGCTGGAATCGTCCGGCGAACTTCGTGCCGTGCAGGAACTGCTGGGCCACGCTGACATCGCCACCACCCAGATCTACACCCATCTGGATTTCCAGCACCTGGCCCGGGTCTATGACCAGGCCCACCCGCGTGCACGGCGCAAGCGCGAGGATTGAGCCCCCTGGCCGAGCCCGGCCCGATACCCACTTGTGATTGCGCCGCGGCGACCCATGTCTGGATTTCCCCGGAGACAAAACGGCACCACTGATGGATTCGTTTCACGCCACCACCATCGTTTCCGTCCGCCGTCACGGCAAGGTCGTGATCGGCGGCGACGGCCAGGTCACGCTCGGTCACACGGTGATGAAGGCCAATGCGCGCAAGATCCGTCGCCTGGGCAAGGACGGCGCGATCCTCGCCGGCTTTGCCGGGGCCACCGCTGACGCCTTTACCCTGTTCGAGCTATTCGAGGACAAGCTGGTCAAGCACGGCAACAACCTCACCCGCGCCGCGGTGGAACTGGCCAAGGAATGGCGTACCGACCGCCGCCTGGGCAAGCTCGAAGCGATGCTGGCCGTAGCCGATCGCGAGCACTCGCTGCTGATCTCCGGCAATGGCGATGTGCTCGAGCCCGAGGAGGGCCTGATTGCGATCGGTTCCGGCGGGCCCTATGCGCTGGCAGCCGCGCGTGCACTGATGGATGGCTCGGGCCTGGATGCCCGCAGCATCGTCGAGAAGGCACTGAAGATCGCCGGCGACATCTGTATCTACACCAACCACAACACCTCGATAGAAGAGTTGTGAATGGGCCATGGGTTGATGCCGGTCCCCATGCCGCGCTCCCGCTCCGATCCATTCCCGATTCCCCATTCCCGGCGAAGCCATGTCCGAACTGACCCCCCGCGAAATCGTCAACGAACTCGACCGCTTCATCATCGGCCAGGATGACGCCAAGCGCGCCGTGGCCATCGCCCTGCGCAACCGCTGGCGCCGCATGCAGCTCGATCCGGCCATGCGCAACGAGGTCACGCCCAAGAATATCCTCATGATCGGCCCGACCGGAGTGGGCAAGACGGAGATTGCGAGGCGCCTGGCCAATTTGGCCAATGCGCCGTTCGTCAAGGTTGAAGCGACCAAGTTCACCGAGGTCGGCTACGTCGGCAAGGACGTCGAGTCGATCATCCGCGATCTTGCCGATCATGCCTACAAGCTGGTGCGCGAACAGGCCACGCAGCGCGTGCGCTCGCAGGCCGAGGACCGCGCCGAGGACCGCATCCTCGATGCCCTGCTGCCGCGCCGCCAGTCCTCCGCGCCCAGCGACTGGACCCAGGACGCCGCGCAGCCCAGGCCCGACGACAACGACACCCGTCAGAAGCTGCGCAAGCAACTGCGCGAAGGAAGGCTGGATGATCGCGAGATCGAGCTGGACGTCAACCTGCAGGTCGGGGTGGAGATCATGTCGCCCCCGGGCATGGAGGAAATGAGCCAGCAATTGCAGCAGATGTTCCAGAACCTCGGCGGCGCACGCACGCAAAAGCGCAAGATGCACATCGCCAACGCACGCCCCCTGCTGATCGAGGAAGAGGCTGCCAAGCTGATCAACGACGAGGAAATCCGCGCGGCAGCGATGGAAGCAGCCGAACAGAACGGCATCGTGTTCATCGACGAGATCGACAAGGTCGCGCAGCGTTCGGAGTACGCCGGAGGCGCATCGGGCGTCAGCCGCGAAGGGGTGCAGCGCGACCTGCTGCCGCTGGTGGAAGGTTCGACCGTGTCCACCAAATACGGTCCGATCAAGACCGATCACATGCTGTTCATCGCTTCGGGCGCGTTCTCGCTGGCCAAGCCCTCGGACCTGATCCCGGAACTGCAGGGGCGCCTGCCGATTCGGGTCGAGCTGCGCGCATTGTCGGTCGAGGACTTCAAGCGCATCCTGCGCGAGCCGAACAATGCACTGACCAAGCAGTACACGGCACTGCTGGGTACCGAAGGCGTGACGCTCACCTTCGCCGATTCAGGCATCGACCGGCTGGCCGAAGTGGCTTTCCAGGTCAACGCCCGCACGGAGAACATTGGCGCGCGCCGCCTGCATACCGTGATGGAACGGCTGCTGGAGACCATTTCCTACGAAGCCACGGACAAAAACGGTGAAAAGTACGTGATCGACGCCGAATATGTAGACAAAACCCTGGAAAACCTCGTCGAGGACCAGGATCTCAGCCGTTACATCCTGTAAACGCCGCCTGTCCCCACGTTGTACAATTGACCGGCTATGGGAACCGTTCATCGCCTGCACCACCGTGGTCACCGCGCCCGCCTTCGCCAGGCCCGGGAGCTGCATCAACTGGTCCGGCTGTGGCGTGGCAACATCGAGCACGGCAGCTTTTGCGGTTACGTGGCCGGGGTGGGACGTGAATTTTTCCTGCTGCACGTGATTGGTGACGGCATCACCGACGATGGCCTGTACGCGATGCGTCATCGTGACATCACCGAGCTTGAAGTACCCGACCACCATGCCCGGTTCATCGACCGCGCCGTGGTGCACAAGGGTATTGCCCCGCGCCAGCCATCGGCCTTTCCCCTCGACGAAGTGCGTCAGGTCGTGCTCGCGGCAGCACGGCTGGCGCCGGTGATCGGCGTGCATGTGGACAGCGAGGATGAAGCCGAGGTGTGCTACATCGGCCGGTTGCTGGACACCGACGAGGACAGTTTTTCGCTGCAGGAAATCAGCCCCGACGCCGAGTGGCTGCGCGAGCCCTCGCCCTTCACCTGGGACGAAGTGTCGACCGTATCCATGCACGACCCCTATGCCAGCGCCCTGCTGGCGGTGGCCGGGCCCGTACCCGCGCTGGCCACCGGGGAAACCGGCGCCGGCCGGCCTTCCTGAAGAATCATACGGCCAGCATCGCTGACAGCGTCTCACTCCCCGTCATGTCGGCCCGCGGTCGCAACAGCACCGTCATGCGGAATCCGAATGTCTCGAAGACCCGCGCTCAACGCTGTCCGAACAGGTGGCCGCGCGCCTGGGCACTGGTAAGGTCGCTCCGATAACGCTCACCCAGCGCATAGGCGCGCCGGGTCGCCGGTCGTGCGCCGATGGCATCGAACCAGCGCTTGAGGTTGGGGAAGGCATCCAGGTCCATCTGCTGTGCGCGGTAGGGCACGATCCACGGGTAGGCCGCCATGTCGGCAATGCTGTAGTCCTCCCCGGCGATGAAATCGGCCTGGCCCAGCCGCTGGTCGAGCACACGGTACAGGCGATGCGTCTCGTTGACGTAACGCTCGATCGCATACGGGATTTTTTCCGGTGCGTAGCGGTTGAAGTGATGGTTCTGCCCCAGCATCGGACCCAAGCCGGCCATCTGCCAGAACAGCCACTCCAGGGTGCGCTGGCGAATGCGGAAATCGCCAGACAGGAATTGCCCGCTCTTCTCGGCCAGATACAGCAGGATGGCGCCCGACTCGAACAGATGCAGCGGATCCCCGCCGTCGGCGGGGGCATGGTCGACGATGGCCGGCATCTTGTTGTTGGGCGAGATGGCCAGAAATTCCGGCGTGAACTGCTCGCCCTTGCCGATGTCGACCGGGTGGATCGCGTAGGGCAGGCCGGCCTCCTCCAGGAACATCGTGATCTTGTGTCCGTTCGGTGTGGGCCAGTAATACAGGTCGATCATGGGACAGGCTCCGTGCGCGTGCATGGCGGTATCGACACCGATATGGCCTTGCAAGCGCCTGTGGACAAGTGCTGCAGATGGAAACGCTTATTTTCCGATGCAGAACGATCCGAAGATCGCGCCCAGAAGATCGTCGGGATGGTAGGCACCGGTAATCTCCGACAGGGCGCGTTGCGCCAGGCGCAGATCCTCGGCGGCCAGCTCGCCGGCCCGCGTGGCATTCAGGGTTTCCTCGGCACGGTTCAGGTGCGCGGCCACGGCCTCCAGCGCCTGGACGTGCCGCCTGCGCGCACTGAACGCACCCTCGGCATCACTGCCAGCGTACTCGCGCAGCAACCCGCGCAATGTGTCGAGACCCTCGCCGCTGCGCGCCGACAGCCACAGCCATTCGCTGTCACCGCGTCGCTCACGGCCCGGTTCTCGACCGTCGCGGTCGATCTTGTTGACCACCACCACCCGCGCTGCGCCCGGGTCCTGGTCTGCAAGCAGCGCCAGGTCGCCTTCGGCATGTCCGGCATCGGTGACCAGCAGCGCCAGGTCGGCGCGGGCCAGGTGTTCGCGGGCGCGGCGCACGCCTTCGCGCTCGATCGGGTCCTGGCTGTCGCGCATGCCGGCGGTATCGAGCAGCTCGATGACCTGCCCGTCCAGTTCGAGGCTTTCACGCAGCACGTCACGGGTGGTGCCGGCGATATCGGTGACGATGGCACGTTCGGCTCCGGCCAGGGCATTGAGCAGACTGGACTTGCCGACATTGGGCCGGCCGATGATCGCCACGCTGAGACCGTCGTTGAGACGGACCCCGCGACGCGTTTCTTCCAGCAGTCGCAGCAGTTGCCGACGCAGGCGCTGCATCTGTTCGGCAATGGCCGGATCGGCGAGAAAGTCGATCTCCTCCTCGGGAAAATCGATCGCGGCCTCGACATGCATGCGCAAGGCAATCAGGGCTTCGAGCAGTGCCTGCACGCGCTCGGAGAACACCCCTTCCAGCGAACGCAACGCCGCGCGTGCGCCGGCGCGCGATCGCGCGCCGATCAGGTCGGCAACCGCTTCGGCCTGGGCCAGGTCCAACTTGCCGTTGAGGAAGGCGCGCTCGGTGAATTCGCCGGGCCGGGCCAGCCGCGCGCCCATCCGGCACAGACGCTGCACCAGCATGTCCAGAAGCACGCGGCTGCCATGGCCCTGCAGTTCCAGCACGTCCTCGCCGGTGTAGGAATGCGGCGCGGGGAAATACAGCAGCAGCACCTGATCGAGCACTTCGCCGTCCGCATCGTGAATGCGGCACAGGTGCGCGTGCCGTGGTTGCGGCTCCCGGCCCAGCAGCACCGAGGCGATAGCCGGCGCCAGCGGCCCGGACACGCGCACCACGCCGACCCCACCGGCGCCTGGAGCGGTGGTGATGGCGGCGATGGTGTCGGTGGCGTGCAGCGCGTCGGTCACGGGGCACGATGATGGCGCAGCCGCGGTCCGGGCGCCATCGATCCCGTCAGGCGGTTCGCGGCTTGCCGGTGCGCCGCTTGTCCTCGGCCTCGAACTGGCGCAGGACCCACCATTGCTGGCCCAGCCGCGCCAGTCCGTTGACGGTGTAGTACAGCACCAGGCCGGACGGGAAGAACGCGAAGAACACCGGGTAGATGACCGGCATCCACTTCATGATCTTCGCCTGCGTGGGATCCATGCCGGCTGTCATCGGCATCATGCGCTGGGTCAGGTACATCACGCCCGCGTAGATCAGCGGCAGAATGAAGTACGGGTCCGGCGCGGACAGGTCATGGATCCAGCCGATGAAGGGCGCTTGGCGCAGCTCCACGCTCTCACGCAGCACCGTGTACAGGGCGAAGAACACCGGGATCTGCACCAGCAAAGGCAGGCAGCCGGCGACCGGATTGACCTTCTCCTTCTTGTACAGCTCCATCATCGCCTGCTGCATCTTCTGCTTGTCGTCGCCGTAGCGCTCCTTGAGGGCATCCATGCGCGGCTTGAGCTTGCGCATCTTGGCGCCGGAGCGGTACTGCGCGGCGTTGAGCTTGTACAGCACGATGTTGATCAGCAGCACCACCAGGATGATGGCGACTCCCCAGTTGCCGGTCAGGGCATGGAACCAGGTCAGCATGGTATGCATGGGCGCGGCGACCACGGTGAACATGCCGTAGTCGACCGAAAGATCCAGCCCCGGGGCGATGGTGCCCAGGGCGTTGCGCAGCTTGGGTCCGGCATACAGCCGCGATTGCGAGGCCGCATGCCCCCCCGGCGCCACTTCGATGGGCTGTCCCAGTTCGCGGATCAGGTAGCGCGGGCGACTGCCGTCCACCACATGGGTGCTGAACTGCTGCGGCTTCTTCGCATCCGGAATCCATGCGGCCATGAAATAGTGCTGCTCCATGGCCATCCAGCCGCCCGTCACCGTTTTCTTCAACGGATCCTTGCTGAAATCGTCGAAGTGCAGTGTCTTGAACTTCGATTCGGGGCTGTACCAGGCGGCGCCAAAAAAGCTGTAGCGCGACTGGTCCGACCACTTTGCCAGGAAATTGTGGTAGGTCGGTTCGGGCGGCACCACGCGTTGCAGCTGGCGATAGGGCCATACCGTCCATGCCTGCTTCGAGCCGTTGACAACCTGCTGTTGCAGATCGATCACGTAACTGCCGCGGGTGAACGTGTAACGCTTGATGACCTTCAGTCCGTCCGCCCCGGTCCAGGCAAGATCCACGACCAGGGTTTTCTGCCCCGGTTGCAGGTCATAGGAGGTTTTTGCTGCCTGGAAAAGTGCGCGCTGATCCGGAGCCTTGCCGTCACGGCTGAGCAATCCGTCCTGGGCCACGAAGAAATGCTCGGGCTTGTCGCTGAACAGCTGCACCGACTGCTTCGACTTCAGCGTTGCCGGATACGCCAGCAGTGCGCTGCGTACCAGACTGCCGCCACGCGTGTCGATATCCACGCGCAGCACGTCGGTCGTGACCTGGATCTGCTGACCGCCGTTTCCCCTTGCGGCCGCCGTGGCCTTGCCCGGTACGGGCGGTGTCGCCGCCTTGGGGGCGGCGGCGGTAGAGGACGATGCCGGGGCGGCGGGCGCGTCAGCCAGCGTGGGCAAACCGGCACCCGCCGGGCTTGCCGTCTTCGTCGCTGCTGTTGCCGGGGCCGGAGCAGCGGGTACCTGGTAGTCGTGCTGCCACTGATTCCACAGCAGGTAGCCGACAAAGGCCAGCGCCAGGAGCAGGAACGTACGCGTTTGGGGCATGACGGAACATCCGTTGGAGGGTCGCACGTTACGCAGCGGAAAGGCCCGTCGCGGTGCGCGATGAATCGGCAGGTCAGCACGCGATTGTGCCGGTCTGGCGCCCGTGCATCAACGTTGGCGCGATGCCAGCCGTTGCCACAGACTATCAAGCTCTTCACGCAACTGGCCGCGCGTGCGTGCCGCAGCCGGATTGCCGGCCACGATAAGCACGTCCACCGGTGGCAGCTGGTGACGCACTGCGCGGAACGATTCGCGCACCACGCGCCGGATGCGGTTGCGATCCACCGCGCGTTTGGAGACACGTCGGGAAATCGCCTGCCCCAGACGCGCAAAACCGACCGCGTTGTCACGGTAGCGGATGCGAAAACATGCACTGCCGAGACGTCCGGTCGGTTTTTGCAGGGCCCTGAAATCCGCGGCGCGGCGAAGCCGCGCGACGGGCGGCAAGCCGGCGACCGTCACGATCACCCCGCTTACGGGATCAGGCGCTTGCGGCCCTTGGCGCGTCGTGCATTGATGATCTTGCGACCGTCGGCAGTGCGCATGCGGGCGCGGAAACCGTGCGTACGGGCGCGCTTGAGCTTGCTCGGCTGGTAGGTCCGCTTCATGGCGTGCTCCAGATAAAGATGTGCGGAAAAAGACGCGGGAGTATGCGGGGCGGCTGTGTCACTGTCAAGTTGAGTCCAACTGCAGCAGGTACGTGTTCGACCGGATCATCTCATGCTTTCCAGTTCGTGCATGCTGCTAGACTCATCGACTTCGGTCGCGCATGCGCGCGATCGCGATCGATGTCCGGTGAAGGCTCCGATGAGCGATTTGTGGCAGCGCTGCCTGCAGCGCCTGGAAAGCGAACTCCATCAGGAGGACCTGCACACCTGGTTGCTGCCGCTTCAGGCTCGCGACGAAGGTGAGGGTCTGCATCTTTTCGCGCCCAATGCCTACACCCTCGACGTCGTGCGCAACGATTACCTGGCTCGTATCCAGGCCGTGCTCGAACACCTTCAGGGAGCCCGCATCCGGGTGCAACTGAGTGTGGGTTCGGTGCCGTCAACTGCCCGGGAGGCTGCCAACGGCCACGATGCGCCCGTTCCCGTGTCGACGGCCGCGCCTGCTGTCCCGTCAGGCGCACAGCATCTGGATCCGCATTACACCTTCGAAACCTTCATCGAGGGCAAATCGAACCAGCTCGGCAAGGCGGCCGCGATGCAGGTGGCACAGAATCCGGGCCGCGCCTACAACCCGTTGCTGCTGTACGGTGGCACCGGTCTGGGCAAAACCCACCTGATGCACGCCGCCGGCAACCTGATGTGCCACCACAAACCGGGCACCAAGGTGCTGTACCTGCGCTCGGAACAGTTCGTCAGCGCCATGATCGAGGCCCTGCGCGCCAAGAACATGGATGCCTTCAAACGCCGTTTCCGTTCGGTTGATGCGCTGCTGATCGACGACATCCAGTTCTTCGCCGGCAAGGACACCACGCAGGAAGAGTTCTTCCACACCTTCAACGCCCTGTTCGAGGGCAAGCAACAGATCATCCTGACCTGCGACCGTTACCCCAAGGAAGTCGACAAGCTCGAGCCGCGTCTTAAATCGCGCCTGGGCTGGGGACTGTCGGTGGCCATCGAGCCGCCGGATTTCGAGACCCGTGCCGCCATCCTGCTCTCCAAGGCCCAGGAAAAAGGTGTCGACGTGCCCCACGACGTAGCCATGTTGCTGGCGCGACGCATCCGCTCCAACGTGCGCGACCTGGAAGGTGCACTCAATACACTCGCCGCACGCGCGCACTTCTTTGGTCGCGCCATCAGCGCCGATTTTGCCCAGGAAACCCTGCGCGACCTGCTCAGTACGCACGCCCTGGCCGTCACGGTGCCCAACATCCAGAAAACGGTGGCGGACTACTACCAGATCCGTCTTTCGGACCTGTTGTCCAAGCGCCGCGTTCGCTCGCTGGCGCGCCCCCGCCAGCTGGCCATGACATTGTCCAAGGAACTGACCGAACACAGCCTTCCCGAGATCGGCGAGGCGTTTGGCGGACGCGACCACACCACAGTGCTGCACGCCTGCCGCACGATCCGCACCTTGATGGACAAGGACGCACGCCTGAAACAGGACTGGGAGCAATTGATCCGTATACTCACCGGTTGAATAGTTGTGGACAAGTTGTGAAGTACGCCCACATGGCGACTTGTCCACAGCGCATGCACAGGCTTCCAAACACCTTGCATGCAGCAACGATGCACGCAAGTTACTGGAAAACATGCAAAAATTTGGCTTACCCCGATACACACAGAGCCAGCTACCACCGCTTTTTCATTTATCACTACAATCTTTTGGATAGGGGACAAGGGGCACACACATGCAATTCGGGATTCAACGAGAAGCGCTGCTCAAACCCTTGCAACAGGTCGTGGGCGTGGTCGAGCGCCGGCAGACACTGCCTGTACTGGCCAACCTTCTGGTGCAGGTTCAGGACGGCAAGGTGGCTTTCACCGGGACCGATCTGGAAGTGGAAATGCTCGCCAGCATCGAGGTCGGACAGGCGCAGGATGGTGAAATCACCCTGCCGGCACGCAAGCTGTTCGACATCGTGCGTGCCTTGCCGGATGGCGTGGCGATCGACCTGAGCCTGCAGGGCGAACGGATGGCACTCAAGGCCGGGCGCAGCCGGTTTACTCTGGCCACGCTCCCCGCCAGCGAATTTCCGACTATCGACAACATCGACCTGGTCGAACAGGTCAGCCTGCCCGAGGCCGTGCTGAAGAAGCTGATGGACCATACCGCGTTCGCCATGGCCAATCAGGACGTGCGTTATTACCTCAATGGCATGCTTCTGGATCTCAACGAGGACAGCCTGCGCTGCGTGGCCACCGACGGCCATCGCCTTGCCCTGGCCGAAACGGCGCTGGCGTCGGATGTTGGCGCACGGCGGCAGATCATCATTCCGCGCAAGGGTGTGATCGAACTGATCGGCTTGTTCGAAGCCGGGGAAGGCGAGGTCGAACTCGAATTTGGACGCAATCACCTGCGCGTGCGCCGAGGCGCGGTGACATTCACGTCCAAGCTGATTGACGGGCGCTTCCCCGATTACGAGGCCGTGATCCCCATCGGAGCGGACAAGGAAGTGATGTTGCCGCGCGACTTGCTGCGAGCGGCATTGCAACGCGCAGCCATTCTCTCCAACGAGAAATACCGTGGCGTGAAGCTGGAGGTCAGCCCCGGAAAACTGTGCATCAAGGCGCATAACCCCGAACAGGAAGAGGCGGTCGAGGAGTTGGAAGCCGATACCCAGGTGGACGATATTGCGGTGGGCTTCAATGTTGGCTATCTGATGGATGCTCTGGGTGCATTATCCGGCGACACGGTCACGGTCAAGTTGCGTGATGCGCAATCGAGCTGTCTGCTGCAGGCAAGTGACGATGAGCGGATCCGCCACGTGATCATGCCGTTGCGGCTGTAGGTTCACTGGGCTTTCGAGGCCTGCGTAGCGCATCGGCCTGGCACGGTTTTCGTGTCTCGCCGGTCAGCATGACGGAGTGCGCGTTTGCATATTTCCCGCCTGCAGATCCAGGACCTGCGCTGTCTGGCCGATGTGCGCATGGACCCGGCACCCGGGCTTAACCAGCTGGTCGGGCCCAACGGATCGGGCAAGAGCAGTGTGCTGGAAGCGATCCACCTGTTGTCGCATGGCCGAAGTTTTCGCAGCGGCCCGGTGGACAGTCTGATACGACGTACCGGCACTTGCTTGCAGATCTATGCTGAAGTGCAGGTTCGTGATGGCCCTGCCGACCGGCTGGGACTCGGGCGTCCCGGAGGGCGATGGGAAGTGCATGTTGACGGAATCAGCAACCGCACCCTGGCTGAACTGGTGGCGCGCTGTGCCGTCATCTGTTTCGAGCCAGGCTCCCATGCCCTCATAGCGGGCGCTGCCGAAGAACGCAGGCGGTTCCTCGATTGGGGTGTGTTTCACGTGGAACACGCTTTTCTTGCCCATTGGCGCAGATACCAGCGCGCGCTACGACAACGCAATGCCGTGTTGCGTCACCTCCCACATACCGCCAGCGATGCCGAGCTTGCACCATGGGAAACGGCCATGCAGGAACATGGCGCCTGGATTGATCGGGTCCGCCTGTCCTATCTGCAGCAATTGACCCCACACCTCCGCGAACATCTGCACGCCCTGTTGCCGGAACTGGGGGAGCCACGTATCGACTACCGCCGCGGTTGGTCGGGTGACCAGACGCTGGATAGCGTACTCGCCTTGCGACGGGAACGTGACCGGCAACGCGGGCACTCGACGCTCGGCCCGCATCGCGCCGACTGGAGTCTGGTATTCGAGCACGCACCGCAGCGCGAGCACCTGTCCCGAGGCCAGGAAAAACTTGCAGCACTTGGATGCCTGCTGGCACAGGGCAGTGTGTACAGCGCGCAGCATGGACAGTGGCCGATCGTCTGCCTGGATGACCTGGCTTCCGAACTCGACGAACCACACCAGCAGCGGCTGCTTGAGGTCCTGGCTTCGGTGAACACCCAGGTCTGGATCACCGCCACTTCGCCCTTGCAGGGTCTGCCTTCCACGGCGGCGATGTTTCACGTGGAACAGGGAAACATCTCGCGCAACTGAGGGTGCGCCCATCGCGGGGGAGCATGGGCGTGTTCAGGGCCCTGTTATACTGGGACGAATGGGTGGACACCCATCTCTCAATCACTCCCGTCGTCCGTCGGGAACATGGCGATCGAGCATGAATCAAACCTACGACTCCAGCAGCATCAAGGTTCTCAAGGGACTGGAAGCTGTCCGCAAACGTCCCGGCATGTACATCGGCGACACCGATGACGGAACGGGTTTGCACCACATGGTGTTCGAGGTGGTGGACAACTCGATCGACGAGGCTCTGGCCGGCCATTGCGATCGCGTCGTGGTGACGATCCATGATGACGGCTCGGTCAGCGTCAGCGACAACGGGCGCGGCATTCCGGTGAAGGAGCACCCGGAAGAGGGGCGGTCAACGGCGGAAGTGGTGATGACGGTCCTGCATGCGGGAGGCAAGTTCGACGCCAATTCCTACAAGGTTTCCGGTGGATTGCATGGCGTGGGCGTCTCCGTGGTCAATGCGCTCAGTGAGCGCCTGTGGCTGACCATTTGCCGCGACGGCAGCGAACACGAACAGGAATACCGGGAGGGCGAACCGCAGTACCCGATCCGTGTCGTGGGCCCGACGGAAAAAAGTGGTACCACGGTGCGTTTCGTACCCAGTCCGCGGACCTTCAGCAACATCGAGTTCCACTACGACGTGCTGGCCAAACGCTTGCGCGAGCTTGCCTTCCTCAATTCCGGCGTGACCATCGAGTTGCACGACGAGCGCCACGACCGCCATGACCAATTTGCCTATGAGGGCGGCATACGTTCCTTCGTGCAACATCTGGCACAACTGAAGACGGCGCTGCACCCCAATGTCATCAGCATCGGGGATGAGCAGGGCGGCATCTCGGTGGAACTGGCCATGCAATGGACGGATGGTTACCAGGAATCCATGTTTTGCTTCACCAACAACATTCCACAGCGCGATGGCGGGACCCATCTGACAGGCTTCCGCGCAGCGCTCACGCGCACACTTCAGGGTTACATCGAGAAAGAGGGCCTGACCCGCGGCAAGCTCGGGCTGTCGGGCGATGACATGCGCGAGGGCATGATTGCGGTGCTGTCGGTGAAAGTGCCGGACCCGAAGTTTTCCTCGCAGACCAAGGACAAACTGGTGTCGTCCGAGGTCAAGACCGTGGTCGAGCAGGTGGTCAACGAAAAGCTCGGCGAGTTCCTCCTCGAACACCCCGCCGAAGCGCGTGCCATTGCGTCCAAGGCGGTCGATGCCGCCCGCGCACGCGAGGCCGCGCGCAAGGCGCGCGAGATGACACGCCGCAAGGGCGCCCTGGACATTGCCGGCCTACCCGGCAAGCTGGCCGATTGCCAGGAAAAGGATCCGGCCCTGTCGGAACTGTTCCTGGTCGAGGGTGACTCGGCAGGCGGATCGGCCAAGCAGGGCCGCAACCGCAAGTACCAGGCGGTGCTGCCGCTGAAAGGCAAGATCCTGAATGTGGAAAAGGCGCGCTTTGACAAGATGCTGTCTTCGGCCGAGGTCGGGACCCTGATCACCGCGCTTGGCACCGGCATCGGCAAGGACGAGTACAACCCGGACAAGCTGCGTTACCACCGCATCATCATCATGACCGATGCGGATGTCGATGGCTCCCACATTCGTACGCTGTTGCTGACTTTCTTCTACCGGCAGATGCCGGAACTGATCGAACGCGGACACGTCTATATCGGGTTGCCGCCCTTGTACAAGATCAAACAGGGCAAGAACGAGCTGTATCTGAAGGACGATGCGGCGCTCAACGACTACCTTATTTCCAATGCCGTGGACGGTGCGGTACTGGTGCCTTCGCAGGATGCCCCGCCCATCCAGGGCGAGGGGCTGGAAACGCTTTTGCGTGATTACCAGGCCGCACTGGGACAGGTCGAACGACTGGGCACCCGTTGCGACGCATTGGTCTGGACGGCCATGCTCGAGCACAAACCGCTGCAGACTGGCATGTGGGACGACGAGACGGCGCTGCGGGCCTGGCTGGAAGGCCTCGGCGGACACCTGGCCGCCAGCGGACTGGGCAAGCCGCGCTTTGGCTTGCGCTACCGTGCGCCGGTGAACGATCAGCCGGCGGCCATCGAGGTGATACGCAACCAGCACGGTCTGGAGCATACATGGCTGCTGCCCAGGGCCTTTTTTGCCAGCGCCGAATACCGGCCGATCCTGCATGTGGCGCAGTCCCTGGACGGCCTGGTCCAGGCTGGCGCCGAGGTCAGGCGTGGCAATGCATCGCGTGGCATTACCCGTTTCGACGAGGCGCGCACATGGTTGCTGGAAGAAGCCAAAAAAGGACGCAGCATCCAGCGCTTCAAGGGACTGGGTGAAATGAATCCGGAGCAGCTGTGGGAAACCACGGTCAACCCGGACTCGCGCAGGATGCTGCAGGTCGGCATCGAGGATGCGGTCGCCGCCGACCAGATGTTCTCGATGCTGATGGGTGAGGCGGTCGAACCGAGACGCGCTTTCATCGAGACCAACGCCCTGCGGGTGGCCAATCTGGACATCTGATCACCGCACGCGCGGAGCAGCCAAGCCGCAGCACGCGCGAAAATGTAAATATTTAGTAAAATCAATACGCTGGGGTATGCTGATACCGCGGCATGCGACTTGAGTCCGCAAGGGAGAAACGGGTACTCTTGTCGTCTTGACCGCGCGGCCAACGCGCATAGCCCTGCAACCAAGAGGTGCACGATGAAGGTGGTATCGATCTCAAGAATGCTTCTGGCCGGTGCGCTGGCGCTGGTGATGGTCACCGGCGTGGCCGTGGCCGGCGGAAGAGCCGATAGCCAGAAGAGCGAGACCAAATACCCCAATGCCACACGCAAGGCGCCAAAGCTGGACCTGGTCAAGCAATCCGATGCCGACGCCGTGAACAAGGGTGCCAAGGCCTACAATGCCGGCGACTACGCCAAGGCCACCGAATTGCTCAAGCCGCTGGCCGATGGCAAGGACACCAAGTCCAAATATGCGCAGGTGGTGGCCAACCAGATCCTCGCCAACATCGCCTACAAGCAGGGACATGTGGACCAGGCCGTGACCGATCTGGAAAAGGCGCTGAAACTGAACGTGATGCCGAACGACACGTACTTCGACATGGAGTACCAGTTGGCACAGTTCTACATGGCGGACGGCAAGTACCAGAAGTCGATCGACCTCATCAATACCTGGAGAAAGGACGGCAAGCGCCAGACAGCCGACTCGTATGGTCTTCAGGGCATCGCCTATTACCGCCTCGGCCAGTACAAGAACGCGGTGGCGGCGATCAAGCAGGCGATGTCGATGACCAACAAGCCGAACTCGTCCTGGAACCAGGTGCTGGCAGCCAGTTATTCGGAACTGGGCGACACCGGACAGGCCATTGCCGCCGCCAAGTCGCAGCTGGCCAAGAATCCCGATGACATGACTACCTTGCACAACGCAGTGGCGGTCATGGTGGGCGCCGGCAAGTACGATGACGCCCTGAAGCTGATGGAAAACGCGCGGGCCAAGGGCCTGTTGAAGGAAGGCAAGGACTACATCCTTCTGGCCAAGCTGCACATGATGCAGGCGCAGAACATGAGCAAGCCCAAACCCGAGGCCGAGGCCGCACTCGCGGTACTCAAGGAAGGCGAGACCAAGGGCCTGGTCAAACCGGGCTACGACACCTACCGCATCCGGGGCGACGCCAGCTATCTGGATGACGACATCAAGGGCGCCATCCGCGAATACAAGCTTGCGGCCAAGACGGCGCCGAACGGCCAGATGGATCTGCAGGTGGCCAGCCTGTTGCTGAGCGAAGGACACAGGCACGCTGCGGAAGCGCGCCGCTACGCGAAATCGGCGATCAAGCGCGGGCTGGACCATCCAGGCAAGGCTTATATGGTCCTGGCCGAGGCCGAGCGCGCACTGGGCAACAAGGGTGCGGCCATCGCCGCCATGCGCAAGGCCGAGCAGGATCCGACAACCCGCGCGAAGGCGCATGCCTGGCTCAAGAAAGCAGGCCGCTGAAGCGACACAAGCGATTGATTTGAATTGATATTTTCGTACCTGAACCAAGGCTGTACAAAAGCGTCTCGCTGGTGTACCTTGAAGGACTTACGCTCCACGGATGGGGTGATGCAGCGACCACGCTGGCATCGCCTGGTTCGGGTGGACAACAACATTTTGTTGGACTTAGCAACTGACTGATGGCCTCACAGACTGACAACTCCGGCCGCACGGCGTTCAACTGGCGACGTACGTGGGCGATCGCGGTGACCATCGCACTGCATGGCTTTGCCCTGCTGCTGCTGGCATCCCCGGCTTCCCCACCGGGCAAGAAGGAGACCAAGAAGCAGGACGTGGTGCAGGTGACCTTCATCGAGCCGCCGCCGCCACCGCCACCGCCACCGCCGCCGCCACCGAAGCCGCCGAAGATTCCGCCGCCGAAGGTGATCGTGCAGCAAAAGCCGCCGCCGACCCCGCCGCCGCCGACTCCGCCGCCGCCGGTCAACGTGCCATCGCCGATGGCCGTGGCCACGCCGCCGGCACCGCCGTCGCCGCCGCCGCCGCCGCGCGATGTCGCACCCAGTGCGGATCTGTCGTATCGTCAGCGCATCCCGCCGCGCTATCCGCCACAGGCACGGCGCATGCACCATGAAGGCACCGTGATCCTGCTGGTACTGGTGGGTGTCGACGGCACGCCGAAGGAAGTGAAGGTCGACCAGTCCAGTGGCTACAGGGAATTGGACCGTGCGGCCGTGCAGGCAGCGAGGCGCTGGAAGTTCAATCCAGGCACGCGCAATGGTGTACCGTACGAGACTTGGGGCAAGATCCCGGTCCAGTTCAAACTCGGGGGCTACTGAGCCCGGTGTTTTCCCTTTTCCACAGCATGTTCCTCGCTTGATTTTCCAAAGGTAGCGTTATGTTTCTACAGACCACTCCGACTCCCCCGGCAGGCGCTCCGCAGCCGACGCTTGGAGGCGACGCCAACGCCCAGGCCATCTCGCAGATGGGTTTTGACAACCTGATCCAGCATTTCGATGCGCTGGGCTGGATCGTGTTCATCACCCTGCTGGTGATGTCACTGCTCTCCTGGTACTTCATCGTCGCGAACTTCATTCGCAATTCGATGATCCGCGCACGTGCCGAAAAGGTCATGGCGGCATTCTGGAACAACCCGTCCGCGCAGGAATCCATTCGCGAGATGGAAGCGCAGCCCAAGTCCGAACCGTTTTCCAAGATCGCACTGGACTGCGCATCGGCGGCGGCTCATCACCAGCGTTCCGACGGTGGTCGTCTGGCCGAGTCGCTGAACCGGTCCGAGTTCATCGACCGCGCCCTGCGCCAGGCCGTGGCACGTGAAAGCCTGCGCCTGGAAGGCGGCATGACCTTGCTGGCCACGGTTGGCTCGTCCGCACCGTTCGTCGGTCTGCTCGGTACCGTGTGGGGCATCTACCACGCCCTGATCGGCATTGGCGCCACGGGCGAGGCATCGATCACCGCAGTTGCCGGTCCAGTGGGCGAAGCGTTGATCATGACGGCCATCGGTCTGTTCACCGCCATCCCGGCCGTGCTCGCCTACAACTTCTTCACCCGCTCGAACCGCTTGACCTATGCGCAGTTCGACGAGTTCGCGCATGACCTGCACGACTTCTTCGCCACCGGTGCCCGCGTTGACGCGCCGGCGCAGTCCAAGAAGTAAGCGGGGGAGGACCTGAATCATGGCGATGAGCGCCGGAGGCAATGATGGCGGCGTGATGTCGGAGATCAACGTCACGCCACTCGTGGACGTGATGCTGGTTCTGCTGATCATCTTCATGATCACGGCGCCACTTCTCAATCACAAGATCAAGGTGGCGGTCCCGGATGCCAATCCGAAGGCCGCCAAACAGAAGGTGGTCAAGCCGATCGACCTGGCGATCAAGGAAGACGGCACCATGTACTGGAACGACCGTCAGGTCAGTCACGCCTTGCTGGTGGCCAACCTCAAGCAGGTGGCTTCGCAGAACCCGCAACCGGAACTGCAGATCCGGGCATACAAGAGCCTGAAGGTGGGTGACATCAAGGACGTGCTGAAGGCGGCCAAGGCAAGCGGGATGGTGCATATCGCCTTCATCACCACAGGCAAGCACTGATCGCTAAGACGTTCAGTTCATGGACAAGGCGGTCAGGATGCATCCAGGCATCGTGACCGCCGCACCAGATTCAATTCACCACGGATGCGGACCGGCTAGATCAGCCGGAAAAGACGGGTCGAACGCCCACCGCGTCGGAGGATCGCAACATGGCATTCAGTTCCAATTCGGGCAGCAGCGGTGCGATGTCGGAAATCAACGTCACGCCGCTTGTGGACGTGATGTTGGTGCTGCTGATCATCTTCATGATCACCGCACCGATGCTGACACATCGCATTAACATCGACCTGCCGCAGCCCAACGACACGATCAAGCCGCCGGAGAATCCACCGGAGCCCTTGCGCCTGACGATCCAGGCGGACGGTTCGCTGTATCTGAACGAGGTACCGATCAGCGAGCAGGGCCTCAAGCTGCAGCTTGGCGTCTATGGCAGCAAGCCGCTGGACAAGCAGCCGGAATTGCAGATCTCGGCCAACAACAACGCGCAGTACAATGTGCTGGCCCACGTGCTGGCCGATGCCAAGAGCGTCGGTATGCAGAAGATCGGATTCCGCGACATGGACCAGATGCAATAAACGCCGATTTTTGCGAATCGAGACCACGGGCGCCGAAAACGGCGCCCGTTTTGTTTTTTGCGTGGAAAAAATTTCGTTCCATGGCTTGCGTTATGTACAGCATGGCAATGCGTACGATGTGTATCGTTGCTTGCGGGTGGTTGTGCCATGCTGGGCGACGCCCATAAGGAGAAGCCCGGACGTGACAGATGATGCAAGATCACCGATCAGCCTTGCATCCATTCCCTGGCCGTGGGTCGAAAATTCAGCGCAGGATATCGAGATAAGCCCGTACCGTCGTATCAAGTCCGGCATACAGGGCTTCGCAGATCAGCGCGTGCCCGATGGAAACCTCGGCGAGCTCGGGTAGGGCCTGTTTGAAGGCACCGAGATTTTCCTGGCTCAGGTCGTGGCCGGCGTTGACAGCCAGTCCGGCGGCATGGGCGCGACGGGCGGTCGACGCGCAGCGCTCGAGTTCGTCCTGGGGCTTGCCGGCGGCAAACGCCTTTGCATAGGGGCCGGTATAGATTTCCACCCGGGAGATACCGGCTTGAGCTGCATATTGCAAAGCCGGGGCGGAATCATGGCCGGGATCCACGAATACGCTGCAACGGGCGCCTGTCTGCCGGATGGCTTCAATGGCCGGTGCAAGCCGCTCAAGATCATGTGCGAGGTCGAATCCATGATCGGACGTGATCTGATCATCACTGTCCGGTACGAGTGTGACCTGGTCGGGACGGGCGGCTCGCACCAGGTTGAGGAAACCCGGAAATGCGCCACGGGGACCGGCAAAAGGGTTGCCCTCGATATTGAATTCGACGCGACCGCGCGTCTGCGCAGCAAGCTGCATGACATCGTCCGGACGGATGTGGCGCATGTCGGGACGCGGATGCACGGTGATACCGCCACAACCGGCGTCCATGCACACACGGGCAGCGGTGGGCAGATCCGGCGGCTCGTGGCCGCGGGCATTGCGAAGCACGGCGATCTTGTTGAGATTGACACTGAGGACGGTCATGGCTCTTTCCGTCATGGCAGGCAGACAACTGTACGGCAAAAATCGTCCCGGGCGATGCCGCAGGCATCCAGGTGGTCAATGAACGCCAGAACAAATGCCATCTTGAATGGTATGACAGGGATGCTGGACCATGCGCAGATGGCATGCGGGGCCGGGAAAGGCCGGCAGGTACGGCAGGCAGAAAAAAAGCGCACGCCGAGGCGTGCGCGTGAAGCAGGGGAAACCAGAGAGAGAAAACGTGAAGCATCAAACCACCATGCATCGCGTTGCAAGCACGATCACGTTCTTGCAGAACATAAGACACACACTCAAGGGCAAAGTTCCGCATCGGGAAGGAAACAGGCCACATGCCGGGCCGGTCCACGCCAGGCAAGACCGAGGTAGCCACTTGCGTCGGTTCGTGAGTGGATTTGCCAGCGGGAGGCTTCGCCCACGGGACCATCGAATTCCAGGGCCTCTATTGCCGTGTCGTTGAGGGCGAAGGGCACACGATCAAGGCCGTAATGAAGACCAACGCCCAGGCCCTTGAGAACTGCTTCCTTGGCCGTCCAAAGGCGCAGGAAAGCCGACGTTTGCAGATCGGGTGCCAGAGCGGCCAAGGCATCGGCCTCGTCGTGTCGGAAGAAACGCCGGGCCAGCGCCAGTGCCCTGGGACGGGGACGGACCGCCTCGTAGTCGACTCCCAGGCAGGCAAGCGATCGGGACAAAACCATAACAGCGCATTCGCCGCTGTGCGACCAGTTGAAGCGAAAGTCGTCCTGGGGCGCGGCAAGATACGGCCGGCCATGCGGACCCCGGGCAAGCTGCACGTCATCGGGAGCCATACCGAGATAGGCGCTCAGCAGCGCACGAAATGGAGCATGTCCCTGGTGGCGTGCATAGGGCAGGCGCCAGACATGCACCTGGTCGCCGGTCAGCGAAGCGCCGACACGTTGCGGGTCGGCATGCAGGAAATCGGACACTGCGCTTACTGCGACAGGCGTTGCTGCACCAGCACGTCGACCACGGCGGGATCGGCCAGCGTGGAGGTGTCGCCAAGCGTATCGGGCTGATTTTCGGCAATCTTGCGCAGGATGCGGCGCATGATCTTGCCCGAACGGGTCTTGGGCAGGGATGGCGCCCATTGCAGGAAATCGGGCTGGGCAATCGGGCCGATCTCCTTGCGCACCCAGCGGATCAGTTCATCACGCAGGGCATCGTCGGGCTCGACGCAGGCGGTCAGGGTGACGTAGGCATAGATGCCCTGACCCTTGACCGGATGCGGACAGCCGACGACAGCCGCTTCGGCCACCTTGGGGTGGGCAACCAGGGCGCTTTCGACTTCGGCGGTACCGATGCGGTGTCCGCTCACATTGATCACGTCATCGACGCGTCCGGTGATCCAGTAGTAGCCGTCGTCGTCGCGGCGCACGCCATCGCCGGTGAAATACATGCCGGCATAGGTACTGAAATAGGTATCGACGAAGCGCTGGTGGTCGCCGTAGATCGTACGCATCTGCCCGGGCCAGGAATCGGTCAGCACCAGGTTGCCCTCGCACGGGCCTTCGAGTACCTGGCCTTCGGTATCCACCACTGCCGGTCGGATGCCGGGCAGGGGACGGGAGGCGGAACCGGGCTTGAGTTCGGTGGCGCCCGGCAACGGGCTGATGAGAATGCCGCCGGTTTCGGTCTGCCACCAGGTGTCGACGATCGGGCACCGGCTGTCACCCACCACGCGGTAGTACCATTCCCAGGCTTCGGGATTGATCGGTTCGCCCACCGAACCAAGGATGCGCAGGCTGCGACGCGAGGTGCGATGCACCGGCTCGTCACCCTCGCGCATCAGTGCGCGAATGGCGGTGGGCGCCGTGTAGATGATCGAGACCTGGTGCTTGTCCACCACCTGCCAGTAGCGGCTGGCATCGGGATAGGTGGGAATGCCTTCGAACATCACGCTGGTGGCTCCGTTGGCCAGCGGACCGTAAACCACGTAGCTGTGGCCGGTGATCCAGCCGACGTCGGCACAGCACCAGTACACGTCATCCTCCTTGAGATCGAACACGCACTCGTGGGTGTAACTAGTGTAGACCAGGTATCCGCCGCTGGTGTGCAGCACGCCCTTGGGCTTGCCGGTGGAGCCGGAGGTGTAGAGGATGAACAGTGGATCCTCGGCGTTCATCGGTTCCGGTGTACATTCGGTGGACTGGCCATCGATCAGGGTGTGATACCAGCGGTCGCGCGGTGCCTGCATGGCGACACCCGAACCGGTGCGTTGCACCACGATGACCGTCTCGACGCTGCGCGTGCCTTCGCGCTCCAGTGCCGCATCGACATTGGCCTTGAGCGCAATGTGCTTGCCGCCCCGCAGGCCCTCGTCGGCGGTAATGACGACCTTGCAGCTCGAATCGGCGATGCGTCCGGCGAGCGAGTCGGGAGAAAAGCCGCCGAACACCACCGAATGCACTGCACCAATGCGCGCGCAGGCCAGCATGGCCACCGCGGCTTCGGGAATCATCGGCATGTACAGTGCGACCCGGTCGCCCTTGCCCACCCCCAGGTTGCGCAGGGCATTGGCGAAACGGCAGACCTCGGCATGCAACTGGCGGTAGCTGATGCGGCGGTCCTGATCGGGTGCGTCGCCCTCGAAAATGATCGCCGTCTTGTCGCCGCGCTGTTGCAGATGGCGGTCCAGGCAGTTGTAGGCAACATTCAGTATGCCGTCCTCGTACCAGCGGATATGCAGATTGTCACGGGCATAGCTGACGTCCTTGATGCGGGTGGGCGGCTTGATCCAGTCCAGGCGCCTGGCGACTTCGGCCCAGAAGGTCTCCGGGTCGCGAACGGAGGCCTCGTACAGCCGCGTGTAGTCATCACGCGTGATGCGGGCGCTGGCAGCGAACTCGGGGGAAACGGGATAGGACGCAGTCATGATTCGACTCCTGGAGGCATGGCAAGACGGATCCGGCCCGGCATACACGCACGGCGTGTCGTCGAACTGCATCAGTGTAAACGCGTTTGGTGATGGGCATCAGTCCCTGTCCCTGTCGCGGGACGGCTCCGGCTGCGCGCCGGACGAAGGCGAAGGGCGATGGCCAGGATGCAGCAAGGCCTGATCTTCCATCCGGGCATCGGAAGCAATGCGTGCATGGGCAAAGGCCAGGGTGGTGGCGATGCTGCCGATTAAAAACGCTGCGACGCCAATGCCGACCCAGGCCGCAGAGGGACCGAAAAACATCAGCGCCAGACCAGCCAGACTGAGAAGCAACAACAACCAGCGACCCATGCACACGCTCCGGTGATCGAGAACGATGTCCCGATAATAACGCGCAGGCGGCAAGAGAGGGTTGGCGTACGTTCCGCTAACACAGGAAGTACGATCATTGTGGAATACTGGCATGCACCGCCCGATCACTGGAGGGCTGTCATGCTCGAAACCGTCTCTCGCCCTGACACACACCCGACATGGCGTGCCAGCCTGGACGCCCAGCGTGCCGCGTTCGCCGCCAATCCCTTTCCCGCGTGGGCACAGCGTCGGCGATGGTTGCAGCAACTCGGGCGCATGCTGGAGGACGGCGAGCTGGCCATCTGCGCAGCCATCCATGCCGATTTCGGCTGCCGGCCCGAGCAGGAAACGCAGCTGCTTGAGCTGTTTCCATCCCGTGAAGCCATCACACATGCCCTGCGCCATGCGCAGCGCTGGATGCATCCGCAACGGCACTGGGCCAGCCGCTGGTTCCTGCCGGCACGCACCGAACTGCTGCCGCAGCCACTGGGCGTGGTGGGGATCATCGTGCCCTGGAACTATCCCCTGTACCTGGCCATCGGGCCGATCGCCGATGCGCTGGCCGCGGGCAATCGCGTGATGGTCAAGATGAGCGAATACACGCCGAACTTTTCGGCACTGTTCGCGCAACTTGTCGCACAGGCCTTTCCCGACGGCGAGGTCAGCGTGGTGACCGGCGATGCCGAGGTGGGGCGTGCCTTCGCCGCCCTGCCGTTCGATCATCTGCTGTTCACCGGCTCCACGGCGGTAGGTCGCCACGTGATGCGTGCAGCAGCGGAGAATCTCACGCCGGTAACGCTGGAACTGGGCGGCAAGTCGCCCGCGATCATTGGCCCGGACGCACGCTTCGAGCATGCCGTGGAACGCATCGTGTATGGCAAGTGCGTCAACGCCGGCCAGACCTGCATCGCGCCCGATTACGTACTGCTTCCACGTACCCGCGTGGACGCGTTCATTGCCACGGCAAGGCGGCAGTTTGCGCGCATGTACCCTGACCCGGCCGGCACGCGCCAGTACGCCAGCGTGGCCAGCGATCGACATTGGCAACGACTGAAGACGTGGCGCGACGAAGCCGTACAGCTGGGCGCGCAGATGCACGAAATGGCAGACGTGGATGCCAGCGCGCGGATCATGCCGCTTACGGTGCTGACCGATGTGGACCCGGGCTGCACCGTGATGCGCGAGGAGATCTTCGGACCGCTGCTGCCACTGGTGGCCTACGACAGCTTCGAGCAGGCACTCGATTTCATCGACACGTACCCGCACCCGCTGGCGCTGTACCTGTTCGACGACGATCGCACCCGGCAACGCGAGGTGTTGCGCCGGCATCGTGCCGGTGGCGTCAGCATCAACGATGTTCTCTACCACATCGCCCAGCATCGCCTGCCCTTCGGCGGCATCGGTGCATCCGGCATGGGTGCGTACCACGGCGAGGCGGGATTCCGGACCTTCTCCAAGATGAAGCCGGTGTTCCGTCAGGCACGCTGGAATGCAGTGTCGCTGCTCAATCCACCCTACGGACCGCGCTTTGAACGCATGATGCGACTGTTGCTTCGCCGCTAGTTGTGCAGACCCGCCAAAGGTGAATGTGGATGTATTCATCTGCAGTAATACATACACTTCACGAACTAAGCCGCATGCTATTCCGGTATGCGACATGCGCGAAGAATGCATCCCGTACGGCAGCTCTTGCCGCCAGGCAATCGGTCAGGTGGTGGGGCGGTGGTAGCGTTCGGCCACGGCGATTTCCTCGCGCGATCCCAGGAACACCGGCACGCGCTGGTGCAGGGCTTCGGGCCGGATGTCCAGGATGCGCCCGCGCCCGGTGCTGGCCGCGCCGCCGGCCTGCTCGACGATGAAGGCCATGGGGTTGGCTTCGTACATCAGGCGCAGTTTGCCGCCCTTGTCCGCGTTCCTGCGGTCCAGCGGATAGCTGAAGATGCCGCCGCGGGTGAGGATGCGGTGCACGTCGGCGACCATCGAGGCCACCCAGCGCATGTTGAAGTCGCGCCCGCGCGGACCGTCCTTACCGGCCAGCAGGTCATCGACGTAGCGCTGCATGGGTGGTTCCCAGAAGCGACGGTTGGACATGTTGACGGCAAACTCCGAGGTCTGTTCGGGAATGCGCACGTTGCGCCGGGTGAGCAGGAAACTGCCCACCTCGCGGTCCAGCGTGAACACGTGCGTGCCGTGGCCCAGGGTCAGCACCAGCATCGTGCTGGGGCCATACACCACGTAGCCGGCCGCGACCTGGGCACTGCCCGGCTGCAAGAATTCCCCGACACCGGGCTCGACGCCCGCATTCTCGGGACGGCGCAGCACCGAGAAGATGGTGCCCACGGAAATGTTCACGTCGATGTTGGAACTGCCGTCCAGCGGATCGAACAGCAACAGATACCCACCCTTGGGATAGGCGTCGGGGATCGGCTGCGGGTCTTCCATTTCTTCCGAGGCGCAGGCGGCCAGATGCCCGCCCCAGGCGTTGGCATCAAGCAGGATCTCGTTGGACAGCACGTCGAGCTTTTTCTGCGCCTCGCCCTGCACGTTGTCGGTGCCGGCCTCGCCCAGCACGCCGCCGAGCGCACCCTTGCCGGTGGCCACGCTGATGCGTTTGCAGGCGCGCGCCACTACCTCCATGAGCTGGATAAGGTCGGTATTGCCGAAACCGGCTCGACGCTCTTCGGTGAGAAACTGGGTCAGCGTGATCGAATGCATGGGCTTGCGTTCCTTTGCGCCAAAACAGGCATTGTCGCGAAGACGACGGCGCAAGGGTAGTGCGCAGGCAGGATCGGGTACTGCGTCACGTGCGGCCACGCAGCGGGTTTGCGATGATGCAGGTCCGTTACGGGGTCGAGGATGCAGCATGAGGTGGTTCACCAGGATCATTGTGCTTGTTGCCGTCGGCATGACGGTTTCCGTCGCGCATGCGCAATCGCATGTTTCGCAAGACGCACGCTTTGTTGCCATCTACACCCGGGAATGGGCCTGGCGCAGCGGCGTCTCGCCGGGACCGGCGTCCATGGACCTGCCCGACAACAGCCGCCTGGATACCGCAGGCGCCGTGGACCAGGCACGCCGGCTGGCGTACTGGAAGCAGGTGCTGTCCGAACTTGATGCCATCGACCCCTCGCGCCTGTCCCCGGGCGAGCGGATCAACTACGCGGTGTACCGTCGGCAGATTGCCGATCGCGTGGCCGAAGGGCGCTTCAAGACCTGGCAGATGCCGTTCAACAGCGACTCGGCTTTCTGGTCCGACCTTGAATACGAGATGGGCGGGAAGCGCCTGCATGATGCGGCTCAATACCGGGCCTATCTGGACAGGCTGCGCCAGATCCGGCATTACTTCGCGCAGGAGGAAGCCAACATGCGCCTGGGCCTGGCGCGCGGTTTCAGCGTGCCGCGTGCCGTGCTGGCCGGTCGCGACCGTTCCATCGCCGCCATGGCCAGGCTGACCGATCCGGCGCAAAGCCCCTATTACCGACCGTTCCGGCACATGCCCGACGCCATGCCCGTGGCCGAACGGCATGCGCTGCGCGCAAAGGCGAGGGCCATCGTGCGCACGCAGGTGGTCCCGGCCTACGCGAAACTGCTCACCTTCTTCGACACGGTGTACGTGCCCCGCGCACGCAGCACTCTTTCTGCCGAAGCCCTGCCCGATGGCAAGGCCTACTACCGCCAGCAGATCCGGCGTTACACCACGCTCGATCTGGATCCGGACACGATTCACGCCATGGGTCTTGCGCAGGTGGCGAAGATCCACGCAAGGATGCTGGCCACGATGCGCGCGACCGGCTTCAAGGGCAGCTTCGCCCAGTTCCTGCATTTCCTGCGCACGGACCCGCGTTTCTACGCGCGCACGCCCCAGGAACTGCTGGACAAGACCGCATGGGTGACCAAGGAGGTGGATGGGCAATTGTCGCACATGTTCGCCCACCTGCCGCGCGAGCGTTTCACGATCCGGCCGGTTCCGGCGGCCATCGCGCCCTACTACACCTCCGGGCGCGGCGGTCCGAAGGTGTACCTGGTCAACACCTATGACCTGAAATCGCGCCCGTTATACAGCATGCCCGCGCTGACCCTGCACGAATCCTACCCCGGCCATGCCCTGCAACTGGAACTGGCCGAAGAAGCGCGCGACCAGCCTGCCTTCCGGCGCGATGGCTACATTTCCGCCTATGGTGAGGGCTGGGCACTGTATGCCGAATACCTGGGTCAGGCCATGGGCATCTACAAGACGCCCTACCAGCGCTTTGGCTACCTCGCCTACCAGATGTGGCGGGCCTGCCGGTTGGTGGTCGACACCGGTATCCATCATCTGGGATGGAGCCGCAAGCAGGCCGTGCACTACATGCTTGCCAACACCGCGCTCAGCCGGCGCGAGATCGACAACGAGGTCGACCGTTACATCAGCTGGCCGGGACAGGCACTGAGCTACGAGATCGGTTATCTCGAGATCCGCCGTCTGCGCGCGAAGGCGGAAAAAGCCCTGGGCCCGGCATTCGATGTTCGCGCTTTCAACGACACGGTGCTGTCCACCGGGTCGGTACCGCTGCCGGTGCTGGCACGGCGCATCGATCACTTCATTGCCGAGGGTGGCCCGGAGCCGGATTGGGGCTGTAGGTGCGCGCGCAAGGCGCCGTAGCGTAGCGCGCCTGGTGTTCAGGATGTCCGGACAGTATCTGGTCGACGGCCGGGGCAAGGCCAGCGCATGCATTGCAATAGCGCTACGGTCGTCGCAGGATGGGAGAACATCTCTGGGAGAGCCAGTGTGCGCAAGAACATCGTGATGGGCCAACGGGATCTCGTGCAGGCGGTACGCAGCGAAGCGGGAATGATCGTAATGGCGGTTGCGGTGGGTCTTGTCGCGGGCTTGGGAGCTGTGGCCTTTCGCAAGCTGATCGCGCTGTTCCACAACGGCTTTTTCTTCGGCCGGTTCAGTGCCGAATACAACGCCCTGGAACATACCGCGGCCAGCCCGTGGGGCGCATGGATCATCGCGGTACCGATCATCGGTGCGTTGATCGTGACCTTCCTCATCAAGCACTTCGCGCCCGAGGCCAAGGGACACGGCGTACCCGAGGTGATCGATGCGGTGCACTTCAAGCGCGGCGTCATCCGTGCGCCGGTGGCGCTGATCAAGGCGGTGGCCTCGTCGATCTCGATCGGCTCGGGCGGCGCGGTGGGTCGTGAAGGGCCGATCATCCAGATTGGCGCCACCTTCGGCTCGGTACTCGGCCAGTGGGCGCGGATTCCCGAATGGCAGCGGCTGGTGCTGATTGCCTGTGGCGGCGGGGGTGGTATCGCGGCCACGTTCAACACCCCGGTCGGCGGCGTGCTGTTCGCGGTGGAGATCCTGCTGGTGGAGATCAGCGCGCGCACCATGATCCCGGTGATGATTTCGACCGGTACCGCCAGCCTCGTCGGGCGCATGTTCTTCGGCAACCATTCCTCGTTCATCCTGCCACCGCTGACCCTGGATCGACCGGCACTGGGCTGGGGCGGGACGACATTGGCGCTGATTGCCCTGGGGTTGCTGACCGGCGTGGCGGCGATGATCTTCACCCGCTCGATCTATGCCTTCGAGGACCTGTTCGCGCGCATGCCAGGCAATGACTACCTGCGCCATGTCACCGGCATGGCACTGGTCGGCGTGACGATGTTCCTGCTGCTGCACTACACCGGCCACTATTACGTCGAGGGCGTGGGCTACGCCACCATCCAGGACATCATGAACGGCAGCGGCATGGTGGTGGGCCTGCTGTTCCTGCTGGCCTTCCTCAAGCTTCTGGTGACGTCGCTGACCCTGGGCTCCGGGGCATCGGGCGGGGTGTTCTCCCCGGCCCTGTTCATGGGCGCCACTCTGGGCGCCGGGTTTGCAGCCGGAGTGCAGGCGCTGTTCCCCGGGATCGACATCAACCCCGCCAATGCCGCGGTGGTCGGCATGGCATGCATGGTCGGCGCAAGCACCGGCGCGGCGGTCACGGCGGTGGTAATGATCTTCGAGATGACGCGCGACTATCACGTCATCATTCCCCTGATCATCAGCGTGTCCGTGGCCTATTCCGTGCGGCGCCTGCTGCTCACCGACACCATCTACACCCTGAAACTCACCCGTCGCGGACAGCGTGTTTCCACGGCCATCCAGAGTCAGCTCTACCTTTCACGTCGCGCGCTGGAATTCATCCAGGCGCCCTTCATCTGCATGGACGCCGAAGCACACCTGGCCGATACCATGCATCATCGACACGGCGGAGGCAGGGTGCCGCGGGTGGTGCTGGTCAGGGACGGGCAGGCCAGCGGCGTGGTGCCGGCGCGGGTCTTGCGCAGCGCCTGGAAGAAAAGCGATCCCTCCACACCCCTGAGCGCACTGGCCGACCCGCATGTGGTCGTGGTGGCGAGCACGATTCGCCTGTTCGACCTGGTGGCCCTGTTGCGCAGCAGGACATGCCGCAACGCCGTCATGGCGCGCGATGGCACCATGCAGGGTGCGGACAGCGTGGCCGGCGTGGTCACCTGGGAGGACCTGGTCGAATATGCCAACGTTACCGACAGCTATGACCAGGATGATGGTGCCGGAGGCGAGCCAGGCCGGAAGGCGCCCGCGAATGAATCAGCCGGCAGCTGAAGCCTCGCGCTGGTGACGTTTCCGGCCCGCCACCCAGGTGGCGCGCACGGCACGGTCGTCGCCCAGGGTCATCAGCACGGCGAGCGCTTCCTCGAGGCTGTCCACGTGGGCCATGCGTGCCTGCATCAGCGGCGTGGCTTTCAGGTCGAGCACCACCAGGTCCGCTTCCATGCCCGGTGCAATCGAGCCGATGCGATGTTCCAGGTGCAGGGCGTGTGCGCCACCACGGGTGGCCAGGTAGAACGCATGGCTTGCGGGCAGGGGCGCCCCGCGCATCTGCGCCACCTTGCCGGCTTCGTCGAGAGTCCTGAGCATCGAAAAGCTGGTGCCTGCGCCAAGGTCCGTGCCCATGCCGACGCGCAGCGGCCGGTCGGCGCGGCGCGCGGCGGCAAGATCGAACAGTCCGCTGCCGAGGAACAGGTTGGAGGTCGGGCAGTGCACCAGTGCGCCGTCCGCTTCGTGGCAGCGGGCGTATTCGCGTTCGTGCAGATGGATGCCATGGGCAAACAGTGCGCGTGGGCCGAGCAGCCCGTGGCGGTCGTAGACGTCCAGGTAGTCGAGCGCTTCGGGGAACAGTTCGCGCGTCCAGGCCAGCTCGGCGCTGTTTTCGGCCAGGTGGGTATGCACGTGGCAGTCCGGATGGGCTTGCCACAGCGCGCCGGCGGCATCCAGTTGCGCCGGTGAGCTGGTAGCGGCAAAGCGCGGCGTGATCGCATAACCCAGTCGCCCCCGGCCGTGCCAGCGCGCGATCAGCGCTGCCGAATCGTCGTAGCCCGATTGCGCGCTGTCGCACAGTGCAGCCGGGGCGTTGCGATCCATCAGTACCTTGCCGGCGATCAGCCGCAGGTTCAGCTCCAGCGCGGCCTCGAACAGGGCATCGACGGATACCGGGTGCACGGTGCAGAACACCGCGGCGCTGGTGATGCCGTTGCGCAGGTTTTCACGCAGATACAGCCGCGCCATGGCCTCGGCATGGGCGCGATCGGCATAGGCCTGTTCGGCAGGGAAAGTATAGCGTTCAAGCCACTCCAGCAGGGGCAGTCCGCGCGCGCCGATGATCGGCAGTTGCGGGTAATGCACGTGCGCATCGACGAAACCGGCACAGATCAGCGCATCGTCGCATCGTTCGACACCGGTTCCCGCAGGCAGTGCAGGCAGGACCTCACGAGCGGGACCGACCGCCTCAATGAGGCCTCCGCGCATGGCCACCACGGCATCGCGCTGCAAGCGCATGCTGGCATCGATGCCGTGCACAAACGGATCGTCATGGAACGAGAGGATATCGCCGCGCAGGGCCTGGACGGGAGGCATGCCGATGTCGGTAAGGGTCATGCCGATCCGTTCCTGGAAGGCGCGCCTTCGGCGGTATTGCGTCGGCGGCTGCGTGAAGAGCCGAGCTTGCGGGTCAGGGTGTTGCGGCCCACGCCGAGTGCCTGCGCGGCTTGTCCACGGTGGCCGTCATGGGCGGCAAGCGCGCGTTCGAACAGCACCCTGTCCAGGGTGTCGCGGGCCTGGGCGTGGATGTCGGTCTGACCCTGGGCCAATGCCTGGTCGGCCCAGGCGCGCAGTGCGTCGGCCCAGGTGGCATCGGCGTCGATGCCCGCCTGGACCCGGTCGCGGTCGAGGTCGGTGGGCACGATTTCCCTGCCCGGGGCGATCACGGCCAGGCGACGGCAGAGGTTTTCCAGTTCGCGCACATTGCCGGGGAAATCCATGCTCGACAGCACCCGCAGTGCCGAGCGCGAGAACCGCTTCGGCGCGACGTGCAATTGGCGCGCGGCGTCAGCCAGCAGATGGCGTGCCAGCAGCGGGATGTCGACGCGGCGTTCGCGCAGTGCGGGCAGGGCGATGCGCACCACGTCGAGCCGATGCTTGAGATCGGCGCGGAAGCGGCCTTCGGCGATGCGCGCGTCCAGATCCTGGTGCGTCGCGGCGATGATGCGCACGTCGCAGCGCAAAAGCTCGCGCCCGCCCACGCGGTAAAACTCGCCTTCGGCCAGCACGCGCAGCAGGCGCGTTTGCAACAGCGCCGGCATGTCCCCGATCTCATCCAGGAACAGGGTGCCGCCTTCGGCCTGCTCGAAACGCCCGGCATGGCGGCGATGGGCCCCTGTGAAAGCGCCGGCCTCGTGACCGAACAGCTCGCTTTCCAGCAGCTCGGCAGGAATGGCTGCGGTGTTCAGGGCAACGAAGGGTCTTGCGCGCCGCGCGCTTTCGGCGTGCAGGGCGCGAGCCACCAGTTCCTTGCCGGTTCCGGTTTCGCCGGTCACCAGGACGTTGAGGTCGCTGGCGGCGATCCGACCGATCAGTCTGAAGACCTCGCGCATGGCAGGACTTTCGCCAAGCAGGGCGTCGGTTTGCGGTTGCTCGATGGTGTCCTCGTCTGGCGCATCGGCCAGTGCCCGCTCGACAGCCTCGACCGCCTGGTCCAGGTCGAAGGGCTTGGCCAGGTAGTCGATGGCCCCTTCGCGATAGGCGGCAGCGGTGGTGGATACGTCGGTAAAGGCGCTCATCACGATGACCGGCAGATGCGGCTTGTGCACATGCACGGCCTGCAACAAAGCCAGGCCATCCTCGCCGGGCATGCGCACATCGGTGACCAGCAGGGCCGGGGTGTCATCGCGCAACGCCGTGCGCACGGCGTTTCCCTGATCGAATTCGCGCACCTCATGTCCGGCATCGCGCAGCGCGGCGGCCAGCACGAAACGCACATTGCGATCGTCATCGGCGATCCAGATTTCCCGTGTCATGGCTTGCGGTCCGTATCAGGGCTGTCGCTCGGGGCGTGGGCCTGCCCGCTGCGTGCAGGCAGGAACAGGGAGAACATGGCGCCTTGCGGCAATGCGGTGTGTCGCAGGTCACCGCCGTGCTCGATGGCGGTTTCGCGGGCCAGCGCAAGACCCAGGCCGGTGCCATCGGCGCGTCCGGACACCAGCGGGTGGAACAGGGTGTCGCGCAGCGCTTCGGGTACGCCCGGTCCGTCGTCGATCACGTCGATGCGAAGCGCGGTGCGTTCGATGCGGTCGTTCAGGCGCAGCGCGTACTCGACCCGCGTGCGCACGGTAAGCGTACGTGCACCAGCCTCCACGGCGTTGCGCGCGAGGTTGAGCAGCAGTTGCTGCAGGCGGTCGGCATCACCGGTGCAGGCAGGCAGGCTGGGGTCGCAGTCGTACACGATCTGCGGCGCGCGCGGTTCGCTTTGCACGATGGCCGCGACCCGGTCCAGTACCGCATGCAGGTCGACCACGCCCACGTGTGGCCGACCGCCATGCCGCAACAGCCGGTCTGCAAGATTGACCAGACGGTCGGCCTCGTGGATCACCATGCTTGCCAGGGTTTCCAGTTCCGCATCCGCAACACGCCGCTGCAGCAGTTGCGCTGCCCCGCGCAGCCCCGCCAGCGGGTTTTTCACTTCATGCGCAAAGCCGCGCAGGGTGGCCGACAAGGGCGTTTGCTGATGCACGGGTTCGGCCAGGACGTGGATTTCCAGCAACAGCCCTTCGGCGATGGCCTGCAGCGATACGTCCACCCGGTGCATCTGGCCATGCAGGGTGTGCATGATGATGTCACGCATGCATACCGGTGGTTCACCGCGCAGCACCCGTTCGGCCTGCCCGGCAAAGGACGGGCCCTCGAACAGGGTCGCGATAGGCTGCCCCTGCAAGGGGCGGATCCCCACCTGCAGGGCTTCGGCAAGCGCGTCATTGAGCCAGGTCACGCACAGCTGAGGATCCAGCACGGCAATGCCGGTCAGAAGGCGGGCACAGGGTTCAAGTGGCGGTGACGGTGGCATTGCACCAATCTAGTGCGGAGCGGCGCAAGCCGCAATCGATCCGTGATGATGTACGCAAAACAAAACGGGGCGCCCGAAGGCGCCCCGTGGCTTGAGCGTGTGTCCTGCCGGTATCAGAACGAGTAGTACATCGAGAATTCCAGCGGATGGGTCGAGGCGCGGTAGCGGGTCACCTCCTGCATCTTCAGCGCGATGTAGCCGTCGATGAAGTCGTCGGTGAACACGTCGCCGGCCTTCAGGAAATCACGATCCTTGTCCAGTGCCTCAAGGGCGGCATCGAGGCTGGAACACACTTGCGGGATGTTCTTTTCCTCTTCCGGCGGCAGGTCGTACAGGTCCTTGTCGGCTGGTGCACCCGGATCGATCTTGTTCAGGATGCCGTCCAGGCCCGCCATCATCAACGCCGTGAAGGTCAGGTAACCGGACTGCATGGGGTCGGGGAATCGCACCTCGATGCGCCGTCCCTTGGGGTTGCCGACATAGGGAATACGGCAGCTTGCCGAGCGGTTGCGTGCCGAGTACGCCAGCATCACTGGTGCCTCGAAGCCAGGGACCAGGCGCTTGTAGCTGTTGGTGGTGGAGTTGGAGAAAGCGTTGATGGCGCGTGCGTGCTTGAAGATGCCGCCGATGTACCACAGCGCGGTTTGCGACAGGCCGCCGTAGAGATCGCCGGAGAAAAGGTTCTCGCCTTTCTTGCTCAGCGACTGGTGCACGTGCATGCCCGACCCGTTGTCGCCCACCAGAGGCTTGGGCATGAAGGTCGCGGTCTTGCCATTCTGGTGCGCCACGTTCTTGACCACGTATTTGAGCAGCAGCAGTTCGTCGGCCTTCTTCACCAGGCTGTTGAAGAGCGTGCCGATCTCGCACTGCCCGCCATTGGCCACCTCGTGGTGGTGCACTTCCACGGTCAGCCCCAGCGATTCCATCACCTTGCACATGTCGGCGCGCAGGTCGGCCAGCGAATCGACCGGGCTGACGGGGAAGTAGCCACCCTTCACGCCCGGGCGGTGGCCGGAATTGCCGTCCTCGTACTTGTATCGGGAGCTCCAGTGAGCTTCTTCCGATTCGATCTCGTAGAAGACCCGTCCCATGTCGTTCTGCCAGCGCACCGAATCGAACACGAAGAACTCCGGCTCCGGTCCGAAGAAGGCGGCATCGGCGACGCCGGTGGATTTCAGGTAGGCCTCGGCGCGGCGTGCGATCGAACGCGGGTCGCGGCTGTAGGCCTGCATGGTCGAGGGTTCGAGCACGTCACAGTTGATCATCAACTGGGGATGCGCGCTGAAAGGGTCGACCAGCGCCGTGTCCGGATCGGGCATCAGGATCATGTCCGACTCGTTGATGCCCTTCCATCCGGAAATGGACGAGCCGTCGAACATCTTGCCGTCCTCGAAGGTCGAGGCGTCGATGGTGTGCGCGGGGAAGGTGACATGGTGCTGCTTGCCGAGCATGTCCGTGAACCGGAAGTCGACAAATTCGATCTGTTCGTCCTTGATTTTTTTCAGTACGTCTGCGGGGGAAGTGGACATGAGCTACCTCTCGTGAATGACAGCCTGGGACCAGCAAGCATTGTGCCAGAGTGCGAAACCATGCAAACCGGGCATGACAGGCTGGATGCGGCACACTTGCAGCACCACTATGATGCAACAAGCGGAAATCATGTTCTAACGCGGTGCAAAAAAAGGCCCCGCCCTTACCGGGCGGGGCAGAGGAGGCAACCGGTTTTTTCAGGTTTCGTACGCCGTTTCGCCATGCGTGGTGGTGTCCAGACCTTCGCGCTCCTGTTCTTCCTCCACGCGCAGGCCCAGCACGGCCTTGACGATGAGGTAGGAAACCAGCGCGACTACGCCACTCCAGACCAGGGTGACCAGTACGCCCAGGGCCTGGATCATCACCTGGTGGACGATGGAGAAATCGGCCGCGCCAGTGCCACCGAGCACCGGGGCGGTGAATACGCCCGTGAGCAGTGCGCCGACGATGCCGCCCACGCCATGCACGCCGAACACGTCCAGCGCATCGTCGGCGCCCAGCAGGCGCTTGAGGCCGGTGACGCCCCATACGCAGGCCAGGCTGGCGGCGGCGCCGATGGCGATCGAGCCCATCGGGCCGACGGTGCCGCAGGCGGGGGTGATCGCCACCAGACCGGCCACGGCGCCGGAAGCGCCGCCGAGCATGGAGGGTTTGCCCCGGATGACACGCTCCACGGCCAGCCAGGCCAGCACCGCGGCAGCGGTGGCGATCATGGTGTTGATAAAGGCCAGGGCGGCGCCGGCATTGGCTTCCAGATTGGAGCCGGCGTTGAAGCCGAACCAGCCGACCCACAGCAGCGCAGCGCCAACCATGGTGTGGGTCAGGTTGTGCGGGCGCATCGAATCGCTGCCAATGCCGATGCGCGGTCCAAGCAGGTAGGCGCCGACCAGGCCCGCGATACCGGCATTGATGTGCACCACCGTGCCGCCGGCAAAGTCCAGCGCGCCGCGTGTCAGCATGAAGCCGCCCGGTCCCCAGACCATGTGCGCAATCGGGATGTAGGCAAACGTGAACCACAGCGCGGAAAAAAGGAGTACAGCACTGAATTTCATGCGTTCAGCGAACGATCCGACGATCAGCGCACCGGTAATGCCGGCGAAGGTCGCCTGGAAGACGATGAAAACGTATTCGGGAAGTTTCACTCCGGCGGTGAAGGTATCGGCCAGAGAGGACGGCGTGACGCCGCGCAGGAACAGGTTGCTTGCGTTGCCGATGAAGGCGTTGCCGGTGCCGAAGGCGAAGGTGTAGCCGTACAGCATCCACAGCACCACGATCAGCGAAAACACCGTCAACACCTGCATCAGCACCGAGAGCACGTTCTTGGCGCGCACCAGGCCGCCGTAGAACAGCGCAAGTCCGGGCACGGTCATCATCAGCACCAGCAAGGTGGAGGTGAGCATCCAGGCGACATCGCCCTTGCTGACGGTCGCGGTGGGGGCGGCGTGCAGTACCGGGGCAAAGCAGGCCAGTCCCGCCAGGGTGATGGCTGTGCGCAGGCCGCGTTTGGGAGCGTGAGCAACGTGATTCATGAGAGACCTCTTTGGGTTCATGCAAAGACGGGGCGCCGCATGCGCTCAGAGCGCGTCGACACCCTCCTCGGCAGTACGGATACGGATGACCTGAGTCACTTCGCTGACGAAAATCTTGCCGTCACCCACCTTGCCGGTACGCGCGGCGCCGGCAATGGCTTCGGTGGCAGCTTCGAGCAATTCGTCCGGCACCACGGCCTCGACCTTGATCTTGGGCAGGAAGTCGACGACGTATTCGGCGCCCCGGTACAACTCGGTGTGCCCCTTCTGGCGACCGAAGCCGCGGACCTCGGTTACGGTCAGTCCCGAGACGCCGGCCTGGGCAAGCGCCTCGCGAACCTCGTCGAGCTTGTACGGACGAATGATGCTGGTGATCAACTTCATGGTGGATTCCCTCGTGGGCAGTTCAGTCAGAAGCTCTTGCTGAGCGACAGCACCGCAGTTGCGCGACCCAGATAGTGGCCGTAGGCATTGCTGTAGACGCCCCGGTCGGCGTTGGTGTCGTAGTAGCCGAGGGCCACGGCGTAACCGTGCGGCAGACTGCGGCTGACGCCGAGATTCCAGTCGGTGTAGTTCCCTCGCGGCACGTTCTTGAGGCTCTGGTGACCGACATGGGCGCTCACCGACCAGTACTTGCCCAGGGCGTGGCCCCAGGACAGGTCCAGGTACCCGCTGTGCTTGCTGCGGTCGAAACCGAACAGGTTGGTGACGGCCCAGGAATACTTGAGGGTGAAGCCGGCGGCGCCGATCCCGGCGTAGATCTCGGTCGTGTTGGGGCTGGTGAAACCGGCCGGATAACTGCCCGGGTACTGGTAACGGTAGATCCCCCCATCCACGCTGATGCCGCTGGAGAACGTCTTGCGCCAGCCGGCATAGGCATCGACTTCCAGGCTGCTGGAAATCGGTGCGGCCGAGGTGGATGCGTCCGAAAGCCAGCTGATATTGCTGCCCCAGGCGCCGGCATAGACACCCGAGGCCGAGTCGTATTCGACACCGGCCTGCAGAGCGGGCTTGCGGTTGGTTTGCGAAAGACCGCGGAACAGGTAGTCGCTGACGATGCTGGCCGATCCGGACACACTGCCGTTCGCGTCATCGGCATGGGCCAGTGGCACGATCCCCGGCATGGCGAGCAGGCAGGACAGGGCGTAAAGGGTACGTCGTGGCAGGATGGACATGGTGGTCTCCCTCGGGTGGCTGGCAACGGATCGGTCCCGCAGGCATGCGGTCTCATCCTGTTGATAAGCACCCTTAGCAGGAGCCATGCCAATGCATAAATATGCAATTAATTTAACGAGTTATACATATTCTGGAGAAATAGGGAAGGGATTATAAGCAATTGTGGTGCAAAAACGGTTGCAAGAAAGAACCATTATGGTGCAATTTGAATGGCCGCCGTAGTGACCCTTCCACGGAAACCACGGCTACACTTGCCCGCTACGCCTGGCCATTCGCGGAACCACCATGCACGACCTGCTGCGCGTCATCCTTCTCGGCATCATCGAGGGCATTACCGAATTCCTGCCCATCTCCTCCACCGGCCATCTGCTGATTGCCGAGCGCTGGCTGGGCGCGCGTTCGGACCTGTTCAACATCGGCATCCAGGCCGGTGCCATCCTGGCGGTCACGTTGATCTACTGGCGCCGCATCTGGCAGCTGCTGACGAAGTGGCACGACCGGGCCAACCGTGATTACCTCCTCAAACTGACCGTGGCCTTCCTGATCACGGCGGTGATCGGACTGGTGGCGGTGAAGTTCGGCTTCAAGTTGCCCGAAACGGTGACGCCGATTGCCTGGGCGCTGATTATCGGCGGGGTGTGGATGCTGGCCGCCGAACAGGTGGCCGCGCGCAAGCCGGACACCCGCGAGATCACCTGGCGGGTGGCCATTCTGGTCGGCATCGCGCAGATGGTGGCCGGCATCTTCCCCGGCACCTCGCGTTCGGCGTCGACCATCTTCGCGGCCATGCTGTTTGGCACCAGCAACCGTGAATCGGCCACCGAGTTCGCGTTCCTGGTCGGCATCCCGACCATGTATGCGGCGACCGGTTACGAACTGCTCAAGGTATGGCGCGATGGCGCCGCCGTGCACACCGACTGGAGTGCGCTGGGTGTGGGTTTCGTGGTCTCGGCGATCGTCGCCTTCATTGCCGTGAAGTGGCTGCTTGGCTATATCCGTACGAACCGCTTCACGCCGTTCGCGATCTACCGCATCGCGCTCGGCGTGGCGCTGCTGCTGTGGCTGCCGATCGGCAGCTGAGCATGCCGACGGCGTGAGGCTGCGGAATCAGTCCTCCAGCAACCGCGGGTTGAGGGTGTAGGTGCCCATCCAGCCGGCCTCGGCCAGCACGTGCCCTTTCATGGCACTTCGCAGCGCGGCGAGATCGAAACCCTGATCCAGTCCGAGCGAGGGAACATCCAGGGCCACCAGGCGCAAGTGGTAGTGATGCAGGAGGCTGTCGTTCCAGGGCGGGCACGGCCCATCGTAGCCGAGGTAAAGCCCGCTCATGTCGGGGTCGCCCTCGAACCAGCTGGTGTAGTCGTTGCGCCCCTGGACAGCGCCCGTCGGGCCTGGGGGGCTGGACTTGCCATGCGGCGTGATGCCCTGGCTGCAGCTGCCGGCTGCCAGTTCGCGGCAGTCGGCTGGCATGTCGGCCATCAGCCAGTGCACGAATTCCACGCGCGGCAGGTTGGCCGGGATCTCACGCCCATCCTGGTTGACGTCGTCGGGCTTGCTCGGCACATCCGGATCGATGCAGATCAGGGCAAGCGAACGCGTGCCGGCAGGGACGTCGGACCAGGCCAGGTGCGGGTTGCGGTTGCCCGACAGGGCCACCGGTGCGTCGCGCTTGCAAAAGGCATATTCAGGGGGGATCGGGCTGCCATCATCGAAACTGTCACTGCGAAGCTTCATGAGCTCTCCTTGGGTCTCTTGGCGTATCCGCTCAAGCTTGCGGTTTGCGCCAGGTGATGCGGTAAATCGCACCGGCCAGATCATCGCTGACCAGCACGCTGCCGTCGGGCAGCACCAGCACATCGGCGGGCCGCCCCCAGGCCTTCTGGTTTTTTTCGAAGCCATCCAGCAAGGGCCACTGGCGAACGACGCGATTCCCTTTCACGGCCACCACCATCACGCGATAGCCACTCTTGGTGGAGCGGTTCCACGAGCCGTGTTCGGCGACCAGGATGGCGCCGTGGTATGCCCTGGGGAACATCTTCCCGGTGTAGAAGCGCATGCCCAGTGGCGCGACGTGCGCGCCCAGTTTCAGTGCGGGGGGTGTGTAGTCGTGGCAAGGATGCCCCTTGCCGAATTCGGGATCGGGCAGGTCGCCCTGATGGCAGTAGGGGTAGCCGAAATGCTCGCCGATGCGGTCGATGCGGTTCAGCTCGTCGCTGGGCTGGTCATCGCCCATCCAGTCGCGGCCGTTGTCGGTGAACCACAGCTTGCCGCTGCCCGGCTGCCAGGCAAAACCCACGCTGTTGCGGATCCCGCGAGCGACCAGCTGGCGGTCGCTGCCGTCGGGGTTCATGCGCCACAGGGCGGCATACGGCAACGGTGGGTCGCAGATGTTGCAGGGCGCACCGATCGGCACGTAAAGCTTGCCATCCGGGCCGAAAGCGATGAATTTCCAGCCGTGGTGGCGGTCGGTGGGCAGGTCGTCGACCACCACGCGCGGGTGTGGTGGAGCATCGAGATGCTTGCCGATATCCGGCAGTTCGAGGATACGACTGACGGCCGAAACGTACAGGTTGCCGTCCTTGAAGGCCACGCCGACGGGCATGCGCAGTCCGTCGGCGATGACCCGCACGCGCTCGGCACGCCCGTCATGGTTGCGGTCGGCCAGGGCATAGACCTTGCCTGCGCCCATCGAGCCGACATAGATCGTGCCGTCATCGCCCAGCGCCATTTCCCGTGCAGAAGGCACCTGGTCGCTGAAGATCGAGACATGGAAGCCGGGCGGCATCGTCAGGCGCTGGATGGGCGGTGCCGCAAGGACAGGGGCGGCGAGCATGCACAGCATCAGGACGGACACGTAGCGCATCGGAGGCTTCCTCCGGGACGGTCGGTCGTACAGATTACACCATCAGTTGCCGGCACGAGGTTCGACCGCGGCATTGAAGCGTGCGGTGATGTAGTCGTCGGTAAAGCTGCGTAGCCACCAGTTGTCGATGAAGCTGCAATGGCCGCCGCGGGGCGCGATATCGAGCTCGACGCAATCGGGCAGATCCAGCTCACGAAATTCACGTACAGGAATGACCGGATCGTCTTCGGAAGTGAGGATGGTAGTCGGCACGGCCAGTGCGGAAAGTCGCGCGCCGCTCACCGCATAGCCGTCCAGATAGGCATCGAGCGTGCCGAAATCGGTGTGCCGCTCGACCAGGCTGCGGGTCATTCCGCGCAGGCCCTGCCCCAGGTCTTCGCGCCCAAAATAATCATGGGCAGGAAACAGTCGTTGCTTGCGCTTGAGCGATCCGCGCCACTTGTGCATGAAATACCATTCGTAGATCCACGGTGCGGTTTCCAGGGCGTGCAGACCCGCGTGCGGGTCGATCACGGGGCACACCGCCACGGTGCAGGCCAGCGGCAGACCGATGCGTGGTGCGCGCAACGCAACCCGCAGGGCGAAATTGCCACCCAGGGAAAATCCGGCCAGCGCGACCGGTGCCTGGCCGGGGCGCAGACGTGCCACAGCCTCGGTGGTCGCTTCGACCACCTCGTCGATCAGGCAGGAATGGAACAGTCCGGCATTGAGATGATGCGTATCGCCGTGGTCGCGAAAATTGAGCCGGAACACGTCCCAACCCGCTTCCAGCAGGCTGGCCCCGGTCTGCAGGACATAGGAAGAATCGATGCTGCCTTCCCAGCCGTGGTAGACCACGGCCAGACCGCGCGGCATCTCGCGGACCCTTTGCCGGGTTACTGCACCTTCCAGACGCACACCGTCGGTCAGGGTGAAATGTACCGGTTCGGCAGTCTTGCGCACCAAGGCCATGCGCTTGCGCAGAAACAGCCGGCGCAGGCTGCTGGAAGACAGCATGGTCTGCACGTGCGCGTTGCGCAGCAGGGCGGGTGGGGTGAAATCGGAACCGCGCGGCAGACTCAAGATTGCGCTCCGCTCGGGGCATCGAGGACGTCGGCAATGGACTGGCGCGCGGCATCCGCCATGCGGCGGCGTCCGGCATCCGAACGCGGCACGGTGGGCAGGAAATGCACCTCCACGTCCAGGGGCGGTGCACCCAGCAAGCGCACGAAGCAGGCCAGAAAGCTTTCTTCAGGCAGGAAGCCCGCGTCGTAACAGCGCACGCCTTCGCGGCTGAAACGCAGCGCGGCCGGCTGCACCGCGACATCCGCATCCAGCGCCGCCTGGAAGATGCGCGCGTGGAAAACCTTCAGGGTATGCCCGTCATTGGTGCCCCCTTCCGGGAATACCGCCACCGACCGGCCCTTGCGCAGACGGCGGGTCATCTCCTTCATCACCAGGGACAGCGAATGGTTGCTCCCTCGGCGATGGAAAATGGTGCCGCCGCAGGCCGCCAACCAGCCGACCAGGGGCCAGCGGGCGATCTCGGCCTTGGCCACGAAACAGGCCGCGCGCTGGCTGTGGATCAGCACGATGTCCAGCCACGAGGAATGGTTGCACACGAAAAGCACCGGATCGGGCAGGGGCGTACCGTAGCGTTGCACGCGAAAACCGAAGATGCGCAGCAGGAGCCGCGACCACCAGCGGATCAGGCGATGGGAAACCGGTTCACGACCGTGGCGCGCGACGGCCTCGCGTCGCCAGGTGAACACGAGCAGCGCAAGCATGATGGCCAGCAGTACATGCAGCAGCAGCAGCGGCACGCGATACAGGTAACGCAGGGTGCGCCAGGGGTCGCGCATCGTGTCCAGGGGCCGGTACGGGGTATCCATCGATCCTGAAAGGATACGCGAGGCGATACGCAAACATCCACCGGCTCATGCCGACGCGTCGCGCCGTCCCAGCGGCAGGGCCGCTGCTTGCTTGACGGTACGCAGCACGAAACTGGAATTGACGTCGGCCACGCCGGCCGTATTGAGCAACTGGTCGAGCAGGAACCGCGAGAAGTGATCCAGGTCCTCGACATGGATATGCAGCAGGTAATCCATGTCGCCGGTCAGGGCATGGCATGCGGCCACCTCGTCCCAGTCGTTGACCAGCCGGACAAAGCGTTCGATGGTCGCGCCATCGTGCTGCTTGAGCTGCACCCGCACGAAGGCCTGCAGGCCCAGCCCGACCGCCTGCGGCTCGATGCGTGCGGCGTAGCCGGCAATCACGCCGGCCTCCTCCAGCCGCTGCACCCGCCGCAGGCAGGCCGAGGCCGACAATTGCACCCGCTCGGCAAGTTCGGCATTGGTGATGCGCCCCTGGTGCTGGAGCACGTCGAGAATGCGGCGGTCCGTGCGGTCGATTCGTGGAATCTGCATGATCTTCGACAATTAGATTGATATGCACAATATTATTGCCAATATGCAGCCAAATGGAACAAGATCGCAACCATCTTGTGCACCGCGTTGTCTATGCTGGTAGCACGAAGCCATGCATGCGAGGGCCGGGCCATGAACACGCCACAAAGGGTCGAACACCAGCAGACCGACCGCGGGACCATACCGGTCTATGCCACCGGTGTGGTCGAGCAGCCGTGGCAGGACTACAGCGCCGTGGACCATCACGTGTGGGGCGAGCTGTTCGAGCGGCAGCGCGCGATCCTTCCCGGCCGTGCCTGCCGCGAGTTTCTGGAAAGCCAGAACACATTGAAGATGAGCGCGGACGCCATTCCACGCTTCGACGAACTCAACCCCATCCTGCGCGCGGCCACCGGCTGGGAGCTGGTCGGCGTGGAAGGCCTTCTGCCCGAGTACACCTTCTTCGAGCACCTGGCCAACCGCCGCTTCCCGGTGACCTGGTGGATCCGCAAGCCCGAGCAGATCGACTACATCTCCGAACCGGACCTGTTCCACGACCTGTTCGGCCACGTGCCGCTGCTGATGAACCCGGTGTTCGCCGATTACATGCAGGCCTACGGCCGCGGCGCGCTCAAGGCCCACGGTATCGGTGAACACGCCCTGCTCAACCTCACGCGCTTGTACTGGTACACCGTCGAGTTCGGCCTGATCGCCACGCCCGAGGGCCTGCGCATCTACGGCGCCGGCATCGTCAGTTCCAAGGGCGAGTCGATCTACTGCCTGGAATCGGACGCCCCCAACCGGATCGGCTTCGACCTCGAGCGCATCATGCGCACGCGCTACCGCATCGACACCTACCAGCAGACCTACTTCGTGATCGACGACTTCGAGCAGCTGTTCGAGGCCACGCGTCCGGACTTCACGCCGATCTACCGCCAGGTGAAGGCCATGGACGACATCCGTGCGCGCGACGTGCTGGAGACCGACAAGGTGTTCCACCGCGGCACCCGCGAGGGCTTTGCCACCGACGCCGACGCCTGAGGGCATCGGCCGCAGGTTTTCCTCGTGCGCGGGGCGTACTAGGCTGTCCGCTCCCCGACCGAGCGAGAACCTGCCGTGAGCGCACCACGCATCCGACCCGCGAGCCACGAGGATCTCGATGACCTGGTGGCGTGGAATGCCGCCATGGCCATCGAAACTGAGGACAAGGCGCTGGACCGCGCGGTGCTCGCCGCCGGCGTACGCGCTGTATTGGACGAGCCGCAGCGCGGCTTCTATCTGATCGCCGAACGCGATGGGCGCGCGGTGGGCAGCCTGCTGGTCACCTACGAATGGAGCGACTGGCGCAACGGCGACTTCTTCTGGATCCAGAGCGTGTACGTGGCCCCCAAAGCGCGGCGCAGCGGGGTCTTCCGCGCCCTGTACGCCGCGGTCGAGCAGCGTGCGCGCGAAGCCGGCGCGGTCGGCCTGCGCCTGTACGTCGAACACGAAAACCGCCGTGCCCAGCAGACCTACGAAGGCCTGGGCATGCGCCGCTGTCACTACCACATGTACGAAGTCGAGTTCGCCTGAGCCAAGCCCAGCTGCCGCATGAGCCCAGCCAGCCTAAGCCTGTTTGAAGGCCACGGCCGCGCTGGCCGGTCCGCCGAGCGGCAGGACCCGAGTCGAGGCAAACCCGGCCTCCCCGCACCAGCGCGAGAAATCGGCGCCGGTGTAATCGAAGGCATCCCCGAACTCGATCAGCATGTTGAGCGACATCATGAGACCGAAGGCGTTTTCGCGTCGCGCATCGTCGATCAGGTTCTCGATGACGATGAACGCGCCGCCCTCGGGCAGGGCATCGTAGGCGGCCCGGATCAACTGTTTCTTCTTCTCCAGGCTCCAGTCGTGGAGAATCATGCCCATGGTGATGACATCGGCGCGGGGCAGCGGGTCGGTGAAAAAGTCCAGCGCCTGCGCCGTTACCCGGTCACTCAGTCCGCAGGCCTCGATGTGCCTTTGCGCGATGGGCAGCACCGCCGGCAGATCGGCGCTGATGCAGTGCAGATGGGGATGCTTGGCGGCCAGGGTGGTCGACAGCAGTCCGGTGGCGCCCCCGGCATCGCACACGGTGCGGTACCCGGAAAAATCGAACGTGTCGGCCAGCGCCTGAAAGTTGCCGGCTGAAATTCCGCTCATGGCCTTGAGAAACTGATCCAGACGTTCCGGCTGGCTGTACAGCTCCTCGAACATGGATTTTCCGGTGGCCTTGATCTCGTTCTGCGGCCGGCCGGTGCGCAAGGCTTCGGTGAGGTCGCCCCAGAATCGGTACAGGCGCGCATTGACCATGGTCAGGAAGCCGCCCATGTACTGCGGGCTGCTGCGATCGAGGAATAACGCCGTTTCCGCGGTATTGCGGTACGACGCACCGGCACCGTCGCCTTCGCGATCAAGAAAGCCGAGCGCAACCAGGGCGTCGAAGAAATCCGGATTGGCCCGCGCATGCAGCCGCACGGCCCGTTGCAGGGCGCTGCCATCCATCGCCTTGTCGCCAAGCACCGAGAACAGATCCAGTTCCACGGCCGAGAGCAAGACCTTCGATGGCCAGAATGCCATCCCGGTTTCCATGATCCGTGCCGGAGACAGTGCAGTCATGGCCATACCCCGCGAGCAGCAAGACAGGATTCGTTCCGCAACCCTGCACCCGGCCTCGGCCACGACATGCGGGTTCGCGAAGACAGTGGCCCCGGACCCTCCTCGCATTGGCGCTGCGTGTCAAGGCAATCGGCGAACCGATTGAGCCCTTGTCATGACAGGTGTCGCGTTCGGGCAGTCATGCCCTCAGCGTCCATAACGGGGAATAGGGGCGGGGAATGGGAACGGAGGGGATTACCAGGCCACCGGTCTGATGTTGCAGCTGTTATACCAAAGTAATACCGTATGGGCATGAAAGTGGCAATCTCAGTCCCGGATCCAGTCTTTGACGCTGCTGAGCGTCTGGCCAGGCAGCGGTCGATTCCGCGAAGTCGGCTGTTTACCGAAGCTTTGCAAGAGTATGTAGCAAGACACGGTGGCAAGGCCGTTACGGAGCAGTTGAACGCGGTCTATGCCGAAGAGCATTCGGACGTGGAGCAGGCAGTGATGCATGCACAACTCGAATTGGTAGATGATGAAGCGTGGTGAGTTGTGGTGGGCTTCACTACCGACGCCTACAGGATCCGGTCCAGGTTTCCGACGGCCGGTACTTGTTGTCCAATCCAAGCCATTCAACGATAGCCGCATCGCCACCGTGATTGTGGCTGTTGTGTCATCGAACCTGGCCCTGGCTGATGCACCAGGAAACGTACGCTTGGTGAAATCCGAGGCGGGCTTGCCGAAAGCGTCGGTCGTCAACGTTTCTCAACTCATCACGCTGGATCGTTCGTTGCTGACCTCCAGGCTCAAGTCCCTTCCGGCAAAAACCATGTTGCAGGTGGACGAAGGCTTGCGTCTTGTACTTGCGTTGCCGTGATCGCCCGACGAATCGATCCATCTTCTCTGGCGTTGGGCCTCATCGAACCCCGTGGCGGTTCAGTCTTTTTCCCCAAGTGAGCACCACTCCGCAGCAGTGGCGTGCGGGTTGTCAGTGCAGGGCTTGCGGCGGGGGAACGGTGAGGGCGTACTGGGGGTCGAGGACAAGCCGGCCGAGTGGGTGTGCGGTGGCAGGGGTGGCGTAGCGTTGGGCCAGATGGGCCAGGTGATCGTCCAGCGCACCGCCCAGTACCAGGGCGTGGGCCAGCGTGTGCACGCGGGGGCCGTCGACCTGGGCGATGGTGATGGCGACGGTGCCCAGGCCGGGTGCGGAATGTGTGTAGAGCGTTGGTGACGGCAGCGACGGGTCGGCATCGGCGACTTGATGAAGGTACAGGTCTGCGCGGTCGTCGGCATCGCCGTCGATGCGCAGCGGCACGCGGTGGGCGGCGAGCACGGCGGCGTACTGGCGCAGTTCGAAGATCCAGCCGGCCAGGGTGTGGGCGGCGGCTGCGGGATTTTCATGCGGCTCCTTGCCGAGCCGCTCCAGTGGCGAGGCGACGTGGATGGTGCCGGATTCGTAGCGCAGGGGCAGGCCACGCGCACTGACCGTGTTCTCGGTGCCGTGCGGACTGAGCAGGGCGGCTTCGAGGCCCGTCCACAGGGGCGCCAGACCGGCGTGTTCGTAGTGCACGCAGGTCAGGGCCAGCAGGTCATGCCGGCTGAAATAGCGCGCATGCGCGAGGCGCATGCCCAGGGTTCGCATCAGGAAATCCGCGGTACGCGCGCCGGCTTCGCCGCTGCCCAGCAAGCGGGTTTCCATGGCCTGCCCGAGCGGCTGGGCATGCCGTGCCTCGGTCTGCAGGGTCCAGGGCAGATGCAGCATCGCGCCACTGGCAAGCTGTGTTTCGGGCATCAGTGCCTGGGCCGGCATGCGGCCCTCGCGTGCACCGAAGGCGACCACACCGCCGGCATCGCGGGGCAGCCGGGCCGCCAGCTCGTCCAGCGTGGTCCAGGCGGGGAAGCCGGGGCGCAGCAATTGCGCTGCATCGAACAGCCCGGCGGCCAGGGCCAGGCGCGTGTTGTCCAGGTCGGGCAACAGGGCGGAAAGGTCGTCGGCCACCAGGTTGGCCAGCGTCTCGGCCTCGTTGCGTTCAAGCACAAGGCGCTGCGGCATGCAGCCCTCGGCCTGTTCCAGCGCCAGTACCGCAGGGAAGCTGATGAGGTCTGGAAGGATCACGAAGATGCTTTCCGGCAAAACCGAAAGTGTACCGCGGCCAACGGAACATACCGCGCAGGGTTCCGCCGATGGCGCGGGCGCGTTACCTTTGGAGACCCTCGTGATCGGGACGGAAACGACCATGCAGACCCTGCAACAGCCGGTGGGCGTCATCGGCGGCGTGCGCATCCCCTTCTGCCGCAACAACACGGCCTATGCCGAGGTGGGCAATTTCGGCATGTCGGTGAAGGTGCTCGGCGCACTGGTCGAACGTTTCGGCCTGCATGGGCAGGAACTGGGCGAAGTGGCCATGGGTGCGGTCATCAAGCAGCCGTCGGACTGGAACCTGGCCCGTGAGGCGGTGCTCAGTTCCGGTCTGGCCCCGACCACGCCCGGCATCACCACGGCCAGGGCATGCGGTACGTCCCTGGACAATGCCATTGCCATTGCCAACAAGATTGCCACCGGTCAGATCCAGGCCGGCATCGCCGGTGGCAGCGATACCACCAGCGACGTGCCGATCACGCTCAGCACGCGCCTGCGCAAGCGTTTGCTGCGCATCAATCGCGCCCGCTCGCCGATGGACAAGCTCAAGACCGCGCTGCGCGGGTTTTCCCTGGGGGAACTCAAGCCGGCCTTTCCCGGGGTCGCCGAACCGCGCACCGGCAAGTCGATGGGCGATCACTGCGAGCTGATGGCGCGCGAGTGGAAGATCGAGCGCGAGGCGCAGGACCGGCTGGCGCTGGACAGCCATCGCAAGCTCGCCGCGGCATACGAAGCAGGCTTCTTCGATGACCTGGTGGTGCCCTTCCGCGGCCTCAAGCGCGACGGATTCCTGCGTCCGGACACCACCCTGGAAAAACTGGCCGCGCTCAAGCCCGCCTTCGACCGCACGTCCGGCCACGGCACCCTGACCGCAGGCAACTCGACCGGCCTGTCCGACGGCGCGGCGGCGGTGCTGCTGGCCAGCGACGACTGGGCGAAGGCGCATGACATGAAGGTGCAGGCCTACCTCACCCATGCCCGCGTGGCGGCGGTCGATTTCGTGCATGGCGAAGGCCTGCTGATGGCGCCCACCATCGCGGTGCCGCGGATGCTGGCCGAGGCCGGGCTCACGCTGCAGGATTTCGATTTCTACGAGATCCACGAGGCTTTCGCCGCGCAGGTGCTGTGCACGCTGCGGGCCTGGGAGTCGGAGGACTATTGTCGTCAGCGGCTGGGCCTGGACAAGCCGCTCGGGTCCATTGACCCGGCCAGGCTCAACGTGAACGGCTCATCGCTGGCCGTCGGTCACCCCTTTGCGGCGACCGGCGCACGCATCGTTGCCACCCTGGCGCGCCTGCTCGAACAGAAGGGCCAGGGGCGCGGGCTGATCTCGATCTGCACCGCCGGCGGCATGGGCGTGACGGCCATTCTCGAGCGGCCCTGAACCCTTACCGTGCTGCGGCTTCGCACCATGCTTGCGGCAGGCACCACGGTGTTGCTGTTTTCGGTCGCGGCAACCGCCTTGCTCAGTTCCGTACAGCGACTGGAGGGTGCCGCCAGCCTGGACGCAAGGGGGGGCATGGCGCGCGCAGCGGCGCATCGCCTCGCAACGGCAAGGGTGAAGCCCAGCGCAGGTGTCATCGCGACGCACGCTCCCCGGGTGCTGCAGACGCCGGCACCGCGTTATCCGATCGAGGCGCTGCGCGCCGGTCGCGGCGGCAAGGTGCTCGTGCGTGCCCGACTGGGCGGAAACGGCCAGGTCATTGCCACCGCAGTGGCGGCATCGAGCGGCGATCCGTCGCTGGATCGTGCGGCGCAGGCGGCGGTCAGGCACTGGGTGTTCCGGATGGATTCCGGGTCCAGGCGAACGTTGGTGATACCGATCCGTTTCCGCATCGACCGGCCCCGGACGACGAACCAGGCCCGGGGGCGCTCCGGTTCCTGATTCGACATCAATCCGATTCGCGGGCTCGTGGTGACGTGGCCGGCCGTGCGGGATGCGCCCGGCTGCCCGCGCTCGCCGGGGGCGCAGCGATGACGATCAGCCGGATGGCCAGCGCCAGTTGCACGCGCCTGGACACCAGGGCGCGGTAGGCATGCATGCCAAAACGGGTGCGGTCGATCCAGCCTTCGAGGCGCAGGATGCAGCCGGCCAGACCGGGCCCGGGACAACGCGCGGGGACCTGTCGCAGGACGATGGGGCGGGTCACGCCGTGCAGGGTCAGGCGCCCGGACAGGGGCAGGCCCCCGAGCAGCGCCGCCTGGGGCATGGGTCGTGAAACGAAACGGATGTCCGGGAAGCGTACGGCATCGAAAAACCGCGGACTCAGCAGGCGTGCACGGTAGCGGGAAGGGTCGACCACGACGCTGTTCACCGGAATCGTTGCATCCACACGTGCGAGGCCATCGCGCGGATCGATTCGAACCTGGCCCTGCAAACCATGAAAGCGGCCGGATACGGACATGAACCCCATCACCTTCACGCTGAACAAGGCACGCGAACTTGCGGGATCGATCCCGAGCCGGTTTGCCTGGCCGGTGCTACCGGTCGCATGCACGCTCGCCAGCAACAGGCACAGCACAAGCGCGGCGGTACCACCCGACCGCAGGCTGCTTGCGCAGCGCAGGATGCGTTTTCCGTGTTCACAATGGCGCCGGCATGGGTAGGCGGGGCATCGCGGGGCGATGGGGATCTGGGCAGGCATGCCCGGTTACCGGCTCACGTGTTGCCTGTGGGCATTCAATCGCAGTGACCCGGCGGCGACCAGAACGCCTGGACGCGCGCCGATCCCGGCTGCAGTGGAAACTCGGCCTGCAGCCAGACCAGGCCCGCGGGCGGCATACCGCGGGCCGCAGCGGAATCACCCTGGGCCATCAGGCCCACCAGCTGTTCCAGGCCGGGGTTGTGTCCGATCAGCAGCAAGGGAGCTTCCGGGGCGTGGCGATCCAGCACGTCGATCAGGGTGCCGGGGACTGCATCGTAGATATCCGGTTCCAGAACCGGCTCACGCGTGTCGCGCAGCGACTTGAGCACGATCTCGGCAGTCATCACGGCGCGCCGGGCCGGGGAACACAGTACGCGGCCTGGCCGACATGCATGCGCCGTCAGCCACTGGCCAACCTGCTGCGCGTCACGCATGCCTTTGGGGCGCAGGGGCCGGCTGGCGTCGCGGCCATCCGGGGATTCGGACATGGCCGAGGCATGGCGCAGAAGCAGGATGTCGGTCATATCGGGAATTTTTCCGGCGTTTCAGGACTGCCGTGCAATCCAGCGCAAGGGTTTGCGCCAGTCATCCTGATGGCGACGCACCAGTTCGGAGCCGTAGTCGAAGATGCTCTTGCCCAGACCGGTCAGCAGCACGTAGGCCTGGCTGTCGCGCAAGCCCCCGATGATCGGGAATGACAGCTCGCGCAGATTCTCCATGGCTTCCTGGCTGGCGTACGTCCAGGGCTTGAGCCGGTTGCAGACGATGCCCGTGGGCAGCTTGCCGCGGCGTATGCGGGCGTTGCCGCAAAGCATGTCGAGGAACTCGGCGGTGGCATCGAAATCGATCTGCGAGGGCAGTGTCGGCACGAGCACCACGTCGGCGCGTTCCAGCCATGGCGAGAGCTGGTATTCGGTGATACCGGCCGGGGTGTCGATGATGACCAGCTCGGTGCCCTCGGGCAGGCGGTCGAAACACTGGCTGGGTGGGCCGTCCATGCCCAGCACGCCCGGCAGGTTTTCATGCTCGGCGCGGCGCGCGCACCAGCGGTAGCTCGAATGCTGGCGGTCGGCGTCGATGATGACCACGCGCCGCCCCTTCTGGGCCCGGGCTGCCGCCAGGTTGGTGGTCAGGGTGGTCTTGCCGCAGCCGCCCTTGCTGCTTGCCACAAGTATCGTCTGCATCGCCGACTGCTCCCGTAGCCTGGAAGGATCCCGGCCTGTGCTGGACGGCCGCTCACCGGCGACTAGCGTACACGGTGCACGCACAAGCGCAAGTTGTGCGCCTGCAGCCTGCACGAACCGGGCAATCGTTGTTACAGTGAAGAGGTTTCAAGCCGCAACCGATCCCGGAGTGCATCATGGATCAAGTCGCCACGTTTGCTACCCAGGGCGCGCCCTATTTCGTGGGCTGGGGCACCCTGGCCCTGCTCAATGCGGGCATCGCCCAGGGGAAGAACCGTAGCGGCCTGGGCTGGTTCCTGCTTTCCCTGCTGCTGGGGCCAGTCGCGACCCTGGTGCTGGTGCTCCTGCCCAAGCTGCGGCAGAGTCTTTTCTAGCCGGCAGCTTACTCCCCCAGCGCCTGGCGCATGAATTCGGGCAGTGCCAGCGCGGCGCGATGGATATCGGCGTTGTAGTAGCGCGTGGCAAACCCCTTGGTGGCGGCGCCGCGCTCACGAAAGCCCGACAGGTCGCCGCCCTTGCGTGCCATGGTGCAGCTCCACCAGCCGGTGGGATAGCACGGCTGCGGGAACGGCAGGGTGCGCAGGGCATCGAAGCCGGCGGTGCGCATGGCGCCGCGCATGGACTTGATCAGGTCCAGGTGCGCCAGCGGCGATTCGGACTGTTGCACCAGCAGCCCACCGTGCCGCAGGGCCTTGTGACAGCTGGCATAGAAGTCGGCATTGAACAGGCCCTCGGCCGGTCCCACCGGGTCGGTCGAATCGACGATGATCAGGTCCACGCTGTCGGCGGCGCATTCGGCCATGTAGCGGACGCCGTCCTCGAAGCGCAGCTCGGCCCGGGGGTCATCGTTGGACTCGCACAGCTCGGGGAAGTATTGCTCGGACAGACGGGTGACACGTTCGTCGATATCCACCTGGGTCACCTGCTCGACCTCGCCGTGCCTGAGTACTTCGCGCAGGGTGCCGCAGTCGCCGCCGCCGATGATCACCGCGCGCTTGACCCGGGCATGGGTGAACAGCGCCGGGTGGGTCATCATCTCGTGATACAGGAAATTGTCGCGCCCGGTCAGCATCACGCAGCCGTCGATCACCATCAGTCGCCCCCAGTCGGTGGTGTCGTGGATCTCGATGTGCTGGAACGGGGTCTGCTCGCTGTGCAGCAGCGCGCGGGTGCGAAAACCTATGGACGAACCGGAGGCCTCGTGCGCTTCGGTGAACCAGTTCGATGACGACATGACGGATCCTTGAGGTCATGGTGGGACGGAGGAGGGCCGACTATTGTAGCGGCATGTCCCAGAGCGCACATGCTCGATTACACTCACATGCCCAGGCACGCACCACGGGAGCACGCCCAGCATGAGCCAGGAATGGAACCCCGAGCGGGCGCGACGCGCCTGGTCGATACCGAACTGGAGCGCGGGATATTTCGATGTCGGCACCGATGGCGCGATGCAGGTGCTTCCGCAGGGTGCAGGCGGGCCCTCGCTGGCGCTTCCCGAGGTCGTCGCGCATGCGCGTGCACAGGGGCTGCGCCTGCCGTTGTGGATCCGGTTCCCGGATATCCTCGCCGATCGCCTGGCCCGCCTGCAGCAGGCCTTCGCGCAGGCGATGGAGGCCCGCGACTATCAAGGCGGATACACCGCGGTATACCCGATCAAGGTGAACCAGCAACGCGGGGTGGCGGGTGAACTGGCACGCGCCGGCACGGATGGCTTCGGTCTGGAGGCCGGCTCCAAGCCGGAGCTGATGGCGGTGCTGGGCCTGGCACGGCGCGGCAGCCTGGTGGTGTGCAACGGCTACAAGGACCGCGAATACGTGCGCCTGGCCCTGATCGGCCTGAAGATGGGTCTGGACGTGCACATCGTGGTGGAAAAGCCGTCCGAACTCGAACACGTGATCATCGAGTCGAAGGCCCTGGGCGTCACGCCACGGCTCGGCGTGCGTGTGCGCCTGGCCTCGATCGGTGCCGGCAAGTGGCAGAACACCGGCGGTGACAAGGGCAAGTTCGGCCTCAGCCCGCGCCAGTTGCTGGCGCTGGTCGATCGCCTGGACGAGGCGGGCCTCAAGCACAGCCTGCGGCTGCTGCATTTCCACATGGGGTCGCAGATATCCAATGTGCGCGACATCGCCACCGGCATGCGCGAGGCGGTGCGCTACTACGTCGAGCTTCGACGCCGCGGCGTGCCGATTGCGATACTCGATGCCGGCGGCGGCCTGGGCGTGGATTACGAGGGCACCCGCTCGCGCAGCTTCAATTCGATCAACTATTCCCTGCAGCAGTATGCCGCCAGCCTGGTGCAGCCGCTGGCCGAAGCCTGTGCAGCCGCCGATCTGCCGCAGCCGCGCCTGGTCACCGAGGCCGGTCGGGCGATGACCGCGCATCATGCGGTGCTGGTGGTCAACATCAGCGAGGTCGAGCCGGTGCCCGAGGGGCGGGTTCCGCCGCTTCGCGAGGACGAGCCGGCGGTGCTGGCGCATCTGCGCGACGTGCATGCGGCGCTGGACGAGCGTCCGCCGCTGGAGCTCTACCATGAGGCCCAGCACCATCTGGTCGAAGGCCAGACCCTGTTCGCTCTGGGACAGCTGGCGCTGGACGACCGTGCCCGCCTGGACGACCTGTATTACGCCATCGCCGGTGCCGTGCGCAGCCGCCTGCTGCCCGGTGAGCGTGCGCATCGCCAGGCCCTGGACGAACTGGACGAGAAGCTGGTCGACAAGTACTTCGGCAATTTCTCGGTGTTCGAATCGGTGCCGGACGTGTGGGCGATCGACCAGGTGTTCCCGATCGCCCCCATCGGCCGTCTCGATGAAGCGCCGACGCGCCGCGGCGTGCTGGTGGACATGACCTGCGATTCGGACGGTCGCATCGATGCCTATGTCGACGCCGAAGGGGTGGATGTCAGCCTGCCGCTGCACGCGCCACGCAAGGGGGAGTCCTACTGCCTGGGCCTCTTCCTGGTGGGCGCCTACCAGGAGACGCTGGGCGATATCCACAACCTGTTCGGTGACACCGATGCGGTGAACGTGCGATGTGCCGAAGGCGGATTCCGCTTCGACCATGTGCGACGCGGCGACAGCGCGGACCTGATGCTTGACTACGTCGGCTATGCGCTGGACGACCTGCGTGCGACCTATGACGGGCGTCTGGCCGAAGCCGGCATTGCAGGCCAGGAAGCACAGGCGTTGCGCGCCTCGCTTGAGGCGGGCCTGACCGGCTATACCTACCTGCAGGAATCTCCCTGACGGCGGACATCGTCCGCTCCTGCTGTTGCGGATGGCGGACGGTGCCCGCCCTACGAGTGGGTGCGTGCGTGGCTCGGGTGTGGTGTACCTGCGGACGACGGGGTGACCGGCACCCCACCTGCAGATTCCCCCTGAGGCGTAGGGCGGGCACTGCCCGCCATGCATCGTGCGGTCCAGTTGTTGCGGGTGGCGGACGGTGCCCGCCCTACGAGTGGGTGCGGTGCGTGGCTCGCGTGCGGCGCACCTGCGGACAATGGGATGACCGGCATCCCAGCTGCAGATACGCGTTGAGGCGTAGGGCGGACACTGTCCGCCATGCATCGTGCGGTCCTACTGTCAGTCGCGGGTGGCGGACGGTGCCCGCCCTACGAGTGGGTGCGGTGCGTGGCTCGGGTGCGGCGCACCTGCGGACAATGGTGTGACCGGCATCCCAGCTGCAGATTCGCGTTGAGTCGTAGGGCGGGCACTGCCCGCCATGCATCGTGCGGTCCAGTTGTTGCGGGTGGCGGACGGTGCCCGCCCTGCGAGCGGGTGTGGTGCGTGGCTCGGGTGCGGTGTACCTGCGGACAATGGGATGACCGGCATCCCAGCTGCAGATTCGCCCTGAGGCGTAGGGCGGGCACTGCCCGCCATGCATCGTGCGCTCCTGCTGTTGCGGGTGGCGGACGGTGCCCGCCCTACGAGTGGGCGCCGTGCGTGGCTCGGGTGCGGTGTACCTGCAGGCCGGCGGCTGACTGGCTGACCGGCATGACCTCGATGCGGTTGACGTTCAGATGCGCCGGCAGATGCGCGATCCATGACACCGTCTCGGCGATGTCGGCGGCGGTGATGGGGTGCGTGCCGGCATACAGGCGGTCGGAGGCGTCCTGGTCGCCACCGGTGCGAACCAGGGTGAACTCGGTCTGCGCCATGCCCGGTTCCACCGAGGTCACGCGCACGCCGGTGCCGTGCAGGTCGGTGCGCAGGCCCAGTGAAAACTGGGTCACAAAGGCCTTGGTCCCGCCGTACACGTTGCCGCCGCGGTACGGATAGCTGGCGGAAATCGAACTGATGTTGATGATCGCTCCGCGCCGCTCGATCAGTGTTGGCAGCAGCCGCCGCGTAAGCGTTACCAGCGCGGTGATATTGGTGTCGATCATTTGCCGCCACTGTTCCAGGTCCGCATCCTGGGCCGGGGCAGTCCCCAGCGCGAGGCCGGCATTGTTCACCAGCAGGTCGATCCCGGCGAAGGCCGGGGGCAGGCCGTCGATCGCCTTGCGCATGGCGTCCGGGTCGCGCACGTCGAAGGCGGCAAGGTGGACGCGTCCGGTATCGTGGGTGCGGACCAGGTCCTGCAGCCGGTCGGCCCGGCGTCCACAGGCGACCACGTGCCAGCCGTCATCGAGCAGGCGATGGGCGATGGCGGCGCCAAATCCCGAAGTGGCACCGGTAATGAAGGCGGTTCGTGCAGGCATCGGTGAAGTGTAGGGCGATTTTCAGCGTGCGAGAAGGGCGGTTCGTACTGCAAGGGCACAGGTCGACTAGAATCGGGACACGCGATCACGAGGCACGAGCGGCATGGCCGGTTCGAAGTATTCGGTAACGCTGACCGGAAAGATCCGGAGCGGACGGGATGCCCCGGCAGTGTGGGCGCGGGTGGCCCTTCTGCTCAGGCTCGGGGACACGGCGTTTCGCGAACGGGTGTTGGCACGCGTGCCGGTTACGCTCAAGGCCGTGGATTACGCCTCGGCGATGCGTCAGCTCGAGGCGCTGACAGCCGCCGGTGCCGATGCGCGGATGCTTGCCGACGAGCCGGAGCCACGGGTGTGGATGCGGCGCGCTGGCCGCACGTGCGGACCGCTGACCCAGGCCTATGCGCGCTTTGCCATGCATGCCGGTGACGTGCCGGGCGACATGCTGGCCTGCCTGCACGGATCCACCCGGTGGCAACCGCTGCAGACCCTGCTTGGGCGCAAGCCTCCCGCAGATGCGTCGATCACGTCAAAACCGCCGGATCGTCCGGCATCGGCAGGGAATGCGTCCGGTGGCATGTCGGGCAGCCTGCTGGTCGTGCTGGTGATCGGCGGCAGCCTCTCGCTGTTGGCATTGCTGGCCGTCCTGCTGGGCCTGGTGCCGCTGTAGGCACGACATGCAACGCTGGCATCAATGCTCCTTCAGTGCGATGGCCTTGATGCCCGCCGACGCCAGACGCTGCTTGTCGGTTTCCAGCTTGGCTGCGGTGGAATACGGCCCCAGGCGTACGCGGTTCCAGGTCTGGCCGTTGATCGTTACCGGCTGCACCCTGGCCACGAACCCCTGCAGGGCAAGCCGGGCCTTCATGGCCTCGGCATCGGCGGCATTGGGGAACGAGCCGACCTGCAGCAGATAGCCACCACTGTCGGTGATCTTGTGCGCACCCGGTTGCTCCTCGGCCTTGGCGCGGCGGCTGATCTCGGCGTCCGGGATCACCACCTCCTTTTCCGGCAGCACCTTGTAGAAGTCGTAACTGGGCTTGTCCGGGCGTGCCGTGCTGGCGGGATGGTCAGCCAGGCCCCTTTCGCTGCCGCGCGCCTGCGTGGTGTCCGGACGGGGCCCGGGATTCTGGTACACGCGGCCCATGGGGAACCACCCGCCGCGGATGGCCATGGCCATGAGCAAACCACCGGCAACCAGTCCGATCAGAACCCATCCCCAGGCCGGGAAGCCGCCGTTGCGGACGGCCTGTTTGTTCTTGCGTGCAGCCATTACATGCTCTCCGGGGCCGACAGGCCCAAAAGTTCCAGTCCGTTTGCCAGCACCTGGCGGGTGGCGATGACCAGGGTCAGCCGGGCCTGCCGCAGTGCATCATCGTCGACCAGGAACTGGTACGAGTTGTAGTAGGTGTGGAAGGCCTGCGCCAGCTCGCGCAGCCAGTTGGCCAGCAGGTGCGGTTCCAGGCTGGTGGCTGCCGATTCGACGATCTCCGGGTAGCGGGAGATCTCGGTCATCAACGCCTGTTCGTGCTCGCTGTCCAGGCGGTCCAGGTGCATGCGGCCGGCTCCGGGGTCGAAGGCCAGGCCCTTTTGCCGGCATTGTGCCAGCACGCTGCACACGCGGGCGTGCGCGTACTGGATGTAGTACACCGGATTGTCGTTGGTCTGCGAGCGTGCCAGGTCGATGTCGAACACCAGTTGCGAATCGCCCTTGCGCGCGATCAGGAAGTAGCGCGTGGCGTCCTTGCCGACCTCGTCGATCAGGTCGCGCAGGGTCACGTAACTGCCGGCACGCTTGGAGATCTTCACCTCCTCGCCGCCGCGCATCACGGTGACCATCTGGTACAGCATGTAGTCCGGGTAGCCGGCCGGGATACCGGCATCGAGCGCCTGCAGGCCGGCCTTCACGCGCGCCAGCGATCCGTGGTGGTCGGCGCCGAGTACGGTGATGGCGCGTGCGTAACCGCGTTGCCACTTGCTGCGGTGGTAGGCCACATCCGGCACGAAATACGTGTAGGTGCCGTCGGACTTGCGCATCACGCGGTCCTTGTCGTCGCCAAAATCCGTGGTCCGCAACCACAGGGCGCCGTCTTTTTCGTAGGCATGGCCGTGGGCCTGCAGTTCGCGCACGGTGTCCTCGACCTGTCCGCCCTCGTACAGCGAGGATTCGAGGAAATAGACGTCGAAACGGATACCGAAGGCTTTCAGGTCCCGGTCCTGCTCGTGGCGCAGCCAGGCCACGGCGAAATTGCGGATGGCGTCGAGGTTGTCCGGCTCGGCGGCGGCCGTGACGGTGCGGTCGTCGGCCGTGACGGACTCGCCCGCAAGGTAGGCGCGGGCGACCTCGGCAATGTACTCGCCGCGATACCCGTCCTCGGGCCAGCCGTCCATGCCAGGTGCAAGGCCACGCGCACGCGCCTGCACGGAAACAGCCAGGTTGTGGATCTGTACGCCGGCATCGTTGTAGTAGAACTCGCGGCGAACGTCCCAGCCGCAGGCATCGAGCAGGCGTGAAATGCTGTCGCCCAGGGCTGCATTGCGGCCGTGGCCGACATGCAGCGGGCCGGTCGGGTTGGCAGAAACGAATTCGACGCCGACCACGCGCCCGTTGCCGCTGCCATTGCGGCCGTAATGGGCGCCGCGATCGAGTACCCGTCCGATTTCGGCGTGGTAGGCCGCCGGGGCCAGGAAGAAATTGATGAACCCGGGACCGGCGATCTCGACCCGTTCGACCATCGCGCTGGAAGGCAGGGCCGCGACCATGGCCTGCGCCAGTTCGCGCGGGCTGCGACGGGCCGGTCGCGCCAGCAGCATGGCCGCGTTGCAGGCAAAATCTCCGTGCTGGCGGCTGCGCGTGCGCTCGATCACGAATTCGGGAACGGCCAGGTCGGCAGGCAGGTTCTGGTCGCGCTGCAGGGCGACAAGTGCCCGCAGCACCAAGTCATGAAGCTGCTCTTTCACGTTGGTATTCGGTGGTTTCGGAAACGTCCATGCTAGCAGTCTCGCCCGTGCGCGAACATCAAGCGACAATGCAGGATTTCATGTAGGTCATGCCATGCGTGTCCGGAGGTAACGGCATGCCCGGCCAGCAACAGAATCTGTTGCAACCCGGAGGCTGTGGATAAGTCTGTGGGCAAGAACGCAGGTCCTGGGCGTGGGGGATGCATGCTGGGCGTGGCAACACCGCTCTTCCTTATAATATTACATATAATCAATAGCATGCATGATTATTCTTGAATCGACATGCATTAACGCCATGTAAGTTGCGGTTTTGCCGGTTTGTGCATAAGTCAAGCCGTACGCACCCCGAGGCTGGCGCCCGCTTTCACCTGTCACGGTACGGTAACGGTCGGAGGTGAAAATGCATGGTGTTGCGTGACCGCCCCTGGGGCACGGCAATGCCTGTGGAAGTGCGCTCCCCCGCTACCCGCATGTTGCCGATCATCGTCCTGGTACACGCACACCAGTCAGCGCGGTTCATTGCGAACCGCGCTATTTTTTTATCGATCAGAGCAGGCCGCGCGAGGCCAGGGACACCGGTTGTCCGCTGCCGACCACGATGTGATCGAGCACCCGCACGTCGATCATGCGCAGGGCGTCGCGCAGATGCAGGGTCAGGTCGCGGTCGGCGCGGCTGGGTTCGGCCACGCCGGACGGATGGTTGTGGGCGAAGATCACGGCAGCGGCATTGTGGCGCATGCAGGCGCGGACGACCTCACGTGCATGCACACTGGCGCCGTCGATGGTGCCCCGGAACAGCTCCTCGAATGCCAGCACGCGATGCCGGTTGTCCAGATACAGGCAGGCAAACACTTCGTGCGGAAGATGGCGCAACCGGGCCTTGAGGAAGGTCGCGCTCGAGGCCGGGTCGCGCAGCGGTTCGCCACGTTCGAGCTCCTCTCCCAGCGCGCGACGCGCCAGTTCCATGGCCGCAGCCAGGCGCGCCCGCTTGGCCGGACCCAGGCCCGGCATGCGCGGTGGGTCGATGCCACCAAGCAGGGCAGACAAACCGCCCGTGGACGCCAGCAGATCGCGACCCAGCGCCACGGCATCCTTGCCCGTGACACCGTGGCCGATCAGCACGGCGAGCAACTCGGCGTCGCCCAGGGCGCGTGCACCCTGTCGCAACAGGCGTTCGCGTGGGCGATCTTCTCGGGGCCAATGGCGGATGGACATCTCACGGGTCCGGGTTGCACTCGATAGTCATGGTGTGCGCAGTCTTGCATCCGGGCAACGGCGTGACGCCCTGATTCCGGTAAGCTACGGTCTCGCCCGATTGTCAGTGAGTGCCCACATGAGTCTGGCCCGTCGCCATATCCTGCTAGGCGTGTCCGGAGGCATCGCCGCCTACAAGGCGTGCGAACTGGTGCGGCGATTGCGCGATGCAGGGGCCGAAGTGCGCGTGGTGCTGACCGAAGGGGCTGCGCGATTCGTCACGGCCACCACGTTCCAGGCATTGTCAGGCCAGCCGGTACGCAGCAGTCTGTGGGACGAGCAGGCCGAAGCCGCCATGGGGCACATCGAGCTGGCGCGCTGGGCCGATCGCATACTCGTTGCGCCGGCGTCCGCCGATGTGATTGCCCGGCTGGCGCACGGCATGGCCGATGACCTTCTGACCACCGTGTGCCTGGCCAGCGATGCGCCGCTGCATGTCGCGCCGGCGATGAATCACCGGATGTGGGCGCATCCGGCCGTGCAGGCGAACGTGCAGATACTGCAGGGGCGGGGTGTGGGGGTCCATGGACCGGACAGCGGTGACCAGGCCTGCGGGGAAACCGGCCCGGGGCGCATGCTCGAACCGGCGGATTTGCGCGACGTGATCGCGGCCAGTTTCCGGGACGGACCCATGCAAGGTCTCAGGGTCCTGGTCAGCGCCGGCCCGACCTACGAGGACATCGACCCGGTGCGCTATCTGGGCAACCGCAGTTCCGGGCGCATGGGGTTTGCCGTGGCGGCGGCGGCCGCGGCGGCAGGCGCGCGGGTGTGCCTGGTCGCCGGACCGGTGTGTCTGGACACGCCCGCAGGGGTCGCGCAGCGCATCGACGTGCGCAGTGCGCGACAGATGCATGACGCGGTGCTGGCCCATGCCTCCGACAGCGACATCTACATCGGCGCCGCCGCAGTAGGCGATTACCGGCCGCAATCGGTTGCCGCACACAAGCTGAAAAAGCGTGGTGGCGAAGCGCTGACCCTCAGGTTGATGGAAAACCCGGACATTCTCGAGGCTGTGGCGCGATTGCAGCAACGCCCGTTCCTGGTCGGATTCGCAGCGGAGACCGAACAGGTGGAACAGTACGCATCTGAAAAATTGGAACGCAAGCATCTGGACATGATTGCCGCCAACCGGGTCGGACCTGAACAGGGCTTCGAGGTCGAGGACAATGCGTTGACCGTGATCGACCGCGACGGCGTGCACGACATGCCACGCAGCAGCAAACGCGACCTGGCGCAGGCGCTGATCGCACGCATTGCGACCCGGTATCACGCAGGCCATCCGAAGAGGTCCGCATGATCGATGTCGAAGTGAAGATCCTCGACCGGCGCCTGGGTGACGACATCCCCCTGCCCACGTACGCAACCCGGGGCAGTGCCGGCATGGATCTGCGGGCTGCGCTGGAACAGCCGCTGACGCTGGCTGCCGGTGAAAGCGAACTGGTGCCCAGCGGCATCGCGATCCATATCGGGGATCCGGGCTGGTGCGCCGTGATCCTTCCGCGCTCGGGGCTGGGGCACAAGCACGGGCTGGTGCTGGGGAACCTGGTCGGCCTGATCGATGCCGATTACCAGGGGCCGCTGATGGTTTCGTGCTGGAATCGGGGCCGACAGGCCTTCACCATCCAGCCCGGCGACCGCATTGCGCAGCTGGTCTTCCTGCCGCTGGCGCAGGCACGCCTCAACGTGGTGGAATCGTTCGCTCCGAGCCGTCGTGGGGAAGGCGGGTTCGGCTCCACCGGGGTGACGTGAATCGGATCGGGAGGGATCGGATGAAGATTGCGGGAAAGTTGCGACGTGAAGCCATCCGGGCGCTGGTATTGCGCCTGTGGCGACTGGCCGCCGGGACCTTGCTCCTGGCGGCGGCCTTGTTCTGCGGATGGCAGACCTGGCTGATCGCGACGCGCAGTCATGTCAGGCATCAGGTGCTCCAGGCCCAGGACCAGGTTGCCGCTGGCTTGACCAAACTGTTCCGGCAGCAACGACAACAGCTCCAGGCCATGCTCGACAACAGTGCGTTGCGCGCCGACCTCGCCCGCAACGACGTCGAAGGCCGGGAGGCGGCTGCCCGGCTAGCCCGTAAGCTTCTGCCCACTGCGGCCGATATCGTGTTTTTCAGCCCCACGCTGGAAGAAGTGGTGCATGCAAACTACGACCGCTTCGGCTATTCGCGGGCCGCGCAACTGCTTGCGGCCCAGAGCACGGATACCGCGCCACGTTTCCAGGCCACGTTCAAGCAGGGCAAGGTACGCTGGACGCTGGCCTTGCCGGTCGGCGCAGGCAACAAGCCGCTGGCCTATGCGTGGTTCGAGTTGCCGTTTGCCTCCGCGAAACCCGTTTTCGAACAGGCCCGGGTCGACAACGGGCGGCTGGATCTTGTCCTGGGCGACGATGTCGAGGGTCTGCTGCTGTATCGGCAAGGCAACTCCGCCGCGCAACTGCCCGAATCACCCCGAGGGCTCAAAATCGCCGGTACCCGCCTGATCGTGTTCAGCGCCCTGCCCAAGACATGGATCGTCCTGCCACGGTCGCTGCCGCTGGGCATTGCACTGACTGTACTGGCACTGCTGGCTGCACTTGCCCTGTTCTGGTTGCGTCGACGTTCCCTCAAACAGGCGGGTGCCGAGCTCGATGAGGGCGAATTGCTCTTCGACGTCGTGAGGGAACTCAAGGCCAAGGCAACCGGACGAGCGGTGGCGTCCGAATCCGCACCCGAGCCGGCCCGGTCACCGCAGGCCGTGCCGCGTGCCGTGGACCGCGGCATTTTCCGCGCCTACGACATCCGGGGGGTGGTGGGGGATACGCTCGATGCGGGTGTGGCGCGGCTGATCGGACAAGCTGTCGGTTCGCTGATGCACGAAAAGGGCCTGTCCGAGGTCGTGATCGGACGCGATGGGCGCAAATCCGGACCGGAGTTGTCGGAGGCACTTGCGGAAGGCTTGCGGGAAGCCGGGATCGAAGTGATCGACATCGGTGCGGTGCCAACACCGCTGGTGTACTTCGCGACCTACCACTTCAACACGGGGTCCGGCGTGGCCGTGACCGGCAGCCACAACCCTCCCGACTACAACGGATTCAAGATCGTGGTGGGTGGCGAAACCCTGTCCGAGGGGGCCATCCAGGACCTGTACGCGCGAATAGCGGAAAACCGGCTGCATGTCGGCAGCAAGGCCGGCCTGCGACGCGAGGACGTGGCGGGTGAATACATCGACCGCATCGCCGACGACATCCAGATCGAAAGGCCGTTGAAGGTCGTGGTGGACGCCGGCAACGGCATCGCCGGCGCAATCGGACCTCAGGTCCTGCAGGCTGTCGGGTGCCAGGTGATCCCCCTGTATTGCGATGTGGATGGCGATTTCCCCAATCATCATCCCGATCCGGCTGACCCCGAAAACCTGCAGGACCTGATCCTTTCCGTGCAGAGCACGGGCGCAGATCTGGGTCTGGCTTTCGACGGGGATGGGGATCGTCTCGGACTGGTGACGGGCAAAGGCGAGATCATTGCTTCCGACCGCCTGCTGATGCTCTTCGCCCAGGATGTGTTGATCCGCAATCCCGGCGCGACCATCATTTACGACGTCAAGTGCACCGGGCACCTGCAGAGTGAAATTCTCAATGCCGGGGGCAGTCCGCTGATGTGGCGAACCGGGCACTCCCTGATCAAGGCCAAGATGCGCGAGACCGAGGCCCTGCTGGCGGGAGAAATGAGCGGGCATTTCTTTTTCCGTGAACGCTGGTACGGCTTCGATGACGGGGTGTACGCGGCTGCCCGCTTGCTCGAGATCGTGGCGGGGGATCCGGAGGAGCGCACCCTCGATGAGATTTTCGAAGCATTGCCGCATGGCGTGTCCACGCCGGAACTGAAGATCCCCATGAAGGAAGGCGAGCACTACGCATTCATCGAGCGCTTCCGCGAGAAAGCTTCGTTCGAAGGCACACGGGTGACCACTCTCGACGGCGTGCGCGCGGACTGGAAGGACGGCTGGGGCCTGGTGCGTGCATCCAATACCACGCCGGTACTCGTGCTGCGCTTCGATGCCGACGACGAAGCGGCGCTCAAGCGTATCCAGCAGGCATTCAGGGAGCAGTTGCTGGCGGTCAAACCGGACCTGAAGCTGCCTTTCTGAACTACTTCCGGTGCATTTCAGGGGCGAACCCGGAATGCTCCGGTCACCCACTCACAGTTTGCCTTCGTCCAGTTCGGTACGCAGCTTGCGGTAGCGGGCGATGCGCTCGGCCACGCGTTTGACGGCGGCCTCGCGGGCCTGCTGCTGTTGCACAAGGGTTGCCCGTTGCTGTTTGACGGCGGCACGCTGGGTGTCGATGCGCTTGCTCAGGAAAGATGGCACCGGTTTGCCGGACTGCCTGATCTGGGCGGCATGTGCCAGCAGATCGGCCAGATTCTGTTCCTGGGCATGCAGATTGATCTTCGTCGTGTGCAGCGTCTGGTCGATTTCGTCGATGCTGGCCTGCTGGGCGTCGCGAAACACGCGTTCATTGGGATAGGCCTCGAGCATCTGCATGTCTTCGGCATGCTCGCGTTCGGCCGTGGCCCGGGCGGCGGCCTCGCGTGCCTTTCTGGCATCGGCGAGCTTGCGTTCCTGTGGCGTCAGCTGCCGTTGCACGTGACGGATGACCAGACCGTTGTTGTTGAGTACGTCGTACCCGTTCTTGATGGCGTCGGCGGTGAGGCTGTCGCTGAAATGGATCTGGCCGTGATTGTCCAGCCAGCGGTAGCGGTAGCTTTCGGATTGTTTGACGCCTTGCGCAAGCACGGCGAAGCTGGCCGAGAGCAGGACAGCGCACAGGATGCGGGATGTGAATCGAACGGGCATGGGATACCTCCGGCCCCGAGTATAACGAGGCTGGGCTGCACGGTAACCGGTACCAGGACACAGCATGGGCCGGTGTTCAGGATCCGTAGCGTGCGCGGTAGGCTTGCAGTCGCGCCTGTTCGGCGCGAAGTTGCGGGTTCTCGCCCGCGAACTGCAGCACATCGCTGAAGCTGGCAATGGCCGTTACCGGAACGCCGGTGTCGGCCGTCAGCTGCCGCGCCGCCGACACCCCGCTCTCGCCGCGTTCCTGGCGATCCAGGGCAATCAGCACACCGGCCGGCGTGGCGCCCTGGGCACGAATCAGTGCCAGCGATTCGCGCACCGCGGTACCGGCCGTCATGACGTCGTCGACGATCAGCACCCGTCCGGCGAGCGGTGCTCCCACCAGTGTTCCGCCCTCGCCGTGATCCTTGGCCTCCTTGCGGTTGTAGGCGAACGGTACGTCCCTGCCGACCGCCTCGGCCAGGCCAATCGCGGTAGCCGCAGCCAGCACGATGCCCTTGTAGGCCGGGCCGAAGAGCATGTCGAAAGCGACACCCGATTGCTGCGCCGCAATTGCATAGGCCCGCCCCAGCTGTCCCAAGGCAGCACCGGATGCAATATGGCCGAGGTTGAAGAAGTACGGGCTGATGCGGCCCGACTTGAGCGTGAATTCGCCAAAGCGCAGCACGCCGCGGGCGAGGGCTAGTTCGAGAAATTGGCGTTGATGCGTTTGCACGCGTTGCTCCCTGGAGTGGCGAAGGCTGCCGGCGCGCTTGCTATGATGCCGCATTGTTCCCGGGAAGGTCATGCATGCGCATCGTCAGCCTCAATGCCAACGGCATCCGATCGGCAGCGCGCAAGGGGTTTTTCGACTGGTTCGACCGCCAGGATGCCGATCTGCTGTGCCTGCAGGAGACCAAGGCCCGCACGCATCAGCTGGACGACCCGGTGTTCACCCGCGAGGGCTATCACGACTGCTTCCATGACGCTCGCAGCAAGAAGGGCTACAGCGGCGTGGCGATCTACTCGCGGCGCAAGCCGGATGCAGTGCTGACCGAACTGGGCCGCGAGGACTTCGACTGCGAAGGCCGTTATATCGAGGCGCGGTTTGGCCGGCTGAGCATCGTGTCGCTGTATTTCCCATCCGGTTCGTCCGGCGAGGAGCGCCAGCAGTACAAGTTCCGCATCATGGACTGGTTCGCGCCGGTACTGGCCAGCTGGCTGGCCAGCGGCCGCGACTACGTGGTTTGCGGTGACTGGAACATCGTACGCGGTGAGCTGGACATCAAGAACTGGAAATCCAACCAGAAGAATTCGGGCTGCCTGCCGGAGGAGCGTGCCTGGATGAACGACCTGGTCGAAGCGCACGGCTGGGTGGATACCTTCCGTAGCCTGAAACCCGATGCCGTCGAATACACCTGGTGGTCCAATCGCGGCCGGGCGCGACAGAACAACGTCGGTTGGCGCATCGATTACCAGCTGGCCACGCCGTCGCTGCGCGATCGCCTGAGGGGGTGTTCGATCTACCGTGACGAGCCGTTCTCAGACCACGCGCCGTACACCGTGGACTATGACGCATGAGCGCCAGCAAGGTGCGTGGCTGGCGCAGTATCGTCCAGGCTTTCGCCACGCCCTCGGCCGGCACCCTGTGTGTGCTTGGCTTCGGCTCCGGACTGCCATTCCTGCTGATCGGTTACACGCTGTCGATCTGGCTGCGCGAGTTCGGCCTCGGCCTGGGCGCGATTGGCCTGTTCAGTTATGTCAGCTTCTTCTACGTGTTCAAGTTCATCTGGGCGCCGTTGCTCGATCGCTGGAAGGCGCCGATTCTGGGCCTGCTGGGTCGCCGTCGAGGTTGGCTGGCCTTGTCGCAGTTGATGTTGATAGCGGCGCTCGTCGGCATGGCGGCAACCGGGCCCGCGCAACTGGAACTGTTCGTGGCACTGGCGGCGCTGGCCGGTTTCTCCGGCGCCACCCAGGACACCATGATCGATGCCTATCGCATCGAGATCGCACCGCCGGAGGCGCAGGCCGCGCTGGCCGCAACCTACACCCTGGGGTATCGCTTCGGCCTGATCGTTTCCGGTGCGGGTGCTCTGTACATCGCGGCCTACAGCAGCTGGCACGCTGCCTACCTGGCGATGGCGGGCTCGCTGTTGCTGCCGCTGTTGACCACGCTGCTGATGCGTGAGCCGGAAACCATCCGGGTGCGCAAGAAGATCAGGTTCCAGGCGTCCTTCGTCGAGCCGTTCCGTGATTTTTTCCAGCGTCACGGCACCGTCATCGCAGTGGGCCTGCTGGTGTTCATCGGCCTGTTCAAGTTGCCCGATCAGATGCTGGGTGTCATCAACGGACCGTTCTACATCGATACCGGGTATACCAAGGACCAGATCGCCACGGTGTCCAAGATCTACGGGGTCTGGATCGGCATTGCCGGCGCCTTTCTCGGCGGGGTCTCGGTGGCGGCGCTGGGGATGAAGCGCTCGCTGTACATCGCCGCGCTGGGTGTGGCGTTGTCAAACCTTCTGTATCTGCTGATGGCGCAGCATCCCGGCCAGACCTGGGCCTTCATCGCTGCCATTTCGGGCGACAATTCCACATTGGGCTATGCCGGTGTGGTGCTGGTGGCCTTCCTTTCGTCGCTGACCAGTCTGGAGTTCACCGCCACCCAGTATGCATTGCTCAGTTCGCTGGCCAATCTGCCGGGCAAGCTGATCGGCGGCATGTCCGGATTCCTGGTCGAAAGCTGGACCTATTCGGGCTTTTTCATTTTCAGCGCGGTATCGGTAGTGCCTACCTTGCTGGTGCTGCGCTGGTTGTCGCGACAGGGCGTGCTGGAGCCTTCGGCGCACCTTGGCATGCATGAACCGGGTGCTGCCAAGGCCGATCAAACCTGACACAATGTGATCGAACAGGGGCATGTGACACGCAGAGGTCATGCACGTGCCGGACATCGTCGTACGCCACATCGAAGAGGCCATGGTCGAGCGTATCAAGCAGGTCGCGCGCGAACGCAAGTGGTCGATCAACGACGTGATTCTGCATGCGATGCGCAGCGGACTGGGCCTGGGCGGCGAGCAGCTCGGCACGGAACGCGAATTTCGCAGCATTGCCAATCTGGCCGGCACATGGAAAGCCGACGAAACGGCGGCCTTCGAGGAAGCGCTCGACGCGCTGGCCACGGTCCCCGACGGTCAGCTGGCGCGCAAGCCCTCCGAAGACACATGAAGCGCGCGCGGGGCGGCATGCACGGCGCCAAGAAGCCGCGGTCCGGAGGCTCCGGTCACCGACGGCAGGTTGCCGGGTTCGCCGCGCAACCTGCGCCATGCCAGCCAGGCAAAGCCCATCGCCTCGACGTGATCCGGGTCCACGCCCAGCTCGGCGCTGCTTGACAGCTTGCGCGGGGCCAGTGCCCGGGCCAGGGCATCCATCAGGATGCGGTTGTGGACGCCACCGCCGCACGCCACGACTTCGCCGATTGCGTGACCCTCACGCTCCACCGCATCGGCAATGGTGCGCACAGTCAAGGCCAGCAGGGTGGCCTGCACGTCCTCGGCGGCCATCGCGGTCACGTCCACGCGTTGACGCAGCCAGTCGAGGTGGAAGTATTCACGTCCGGTGCTCTTGGGTGCGGCCAGCGTGAAATAGGGGTCGTCGAGCAGGCGTTTAAGCAGGTCGGTGTTCACGCGTCCGCGTGCGGCCATTTCGCCGTCGCGGTCACAGGGTTCGTTCTGTACGTGCATGCTCCAGGCATCCATCAGACCGTTTGCCGGCCCGGTGTCAAAGCCCGTGACCGTGCCGTCGGCATGCAGGACACTGAGGTTGGCGATCCCGCCCAGGTTGAGCACCCCGCGAACCACTTGCGGGCTGGCCATCACGGCCGCGTGAAAGGCCGGCATCAGCGGTGCGCCCTGCCCACCGGCAGCGACATCGGCGCGGCGGAAATCGGCCACGGTATCGATGCCCGTGTTTTCCGCAATGACGCTCGGATCGCCGACCTGCAGGGTAAAGGGTTCTGGCCCATCGACGCGGTGACGCAGGGTCTGCCCATGCGAGCCAATGGCGCGAACCGCTTCCGGGGCCGTGCCTGCTTCCTTCAGCAGGGCATGTACCGCATCGGCGAAACAACGTCCCACCGCCACGTCGAGGCGACCCAGGACGTCGAGGTCGATCGGTCCGGTGGATTGCGCGATATCGAGAATCTGCCTGCGCAGTGTTTCCGGCCAGGGCCGGGTGTGCGCGTGCAGCAGCGTGGGTGATGGTTCGAAGCTGCACAGGGCGGCATCGATCCCGTCCGCGCTGGTGCCGGATATCAGGCCGACATACAGGCCGGGGGCGGAATCGCTCATGCCGGGGTCAATCCGCGCGGGGCGGGGAATCGGTCGTGCGGCTGGCCAGGCGCACATTTGCATCGTAGGCGGTGATGCGTGCCATGAGCGGTTGCATGCGCTGCCTGAACAGCGCCAGCAGGTGGGTGGGCAAGGGCTTGGGCTTGGGCATCGTCACCGTGAGTGGGTTGACCGGACGGCCGTGGATGCGCACCTCGTAATGCAGGTGCGGTCCAGTGGCCCAGCCCGACTCGCCGACGTAACCGATGACCTGGCCCTGGCGGACATGCGAGCCGACATGCAGGCCCGGTGCGAACCGCGACATGTGGCCGTAACCGGTACTGTAGGCGGGCGTGTTGCGGATGCGGACATAGCGCCCGTATCCACGCACCCAGCCGCGGATGGTGATGACACCATTGCCGGCGGCATGGATGGGGGTCCCCATGGGCGCTGCCAGATCGATGCCGGCGTGCAGATGGCGGCTGTGCAGGATCGGGTCCATGCGCATGCCGAAACGCGAGGAGATGCGGGTGAACGACAATGGCGTACGCAACAGGGCGCGTTGCAGCGGGCGCCCGTCCTCGCTGTAGTAGCCGATGCTGCCATCCGGCTTGGTGAAACGGAAGGCGGTGAAGCGCTTGCCGCGGTTGTAGAACTCGGCGGCGATGATGTGGCCGGCCTGCAGATAGGCGCCGTCGCGCCACACGTCGTCGTAGACCACGGTGAAGCGGTCGCCGGTACGGACTTCACGAGCCAGGTCGATGTCGTACTTGAACACGTCGGCCAGCTTCACCACCATCGCATCGCTCAGCCCGGCGCGGCTTGCGGCATCGAACAGCGAGGATTCGATCACCCCGTGAGCAATGTGCTCGCGGCGTTCGATGTCGCGCGTGGTCACCTGCCGCGTCACGGTGCCGTCGGCAAAGCGCAGGGTGACCCGGTGTTCGGCGTCGCGGTCGTAGCGCATGCCGAGCAGGGTGCCGTGATCGTCGGTCAGGAAGCCGATGGCATCGCCCGGGTGCAGGTCGTGCAATGCGCCAGTCTTGCGGGTTGCATCGAGCGCCAGCTTGAGGTCGGCGTAATCGAAACCGTGCGCCTGGAACAGCCCGGAGAGTGTCTGTCCGGACTCGACCCGAACCACCTGCCAGTCCACCTGCGGTCTAGGTGCCGGTTGCGGTGGCAGGGTGGGCAGGGCGAGCGGGATCTCCGTGTAGCTCGATCCGGTGGGCACGTGCTTCATCACGTTGGCCCAGGTTGGCATGACCAGGATCGAAAGCACCGCAACCAGGCCGACGGCAACCGTCAGGATCCGGCGTTCACGCGTCCAGTGTGGAGACGGCGCAGCGTCCGGTGAGGATGGCGACTGGCCCGGGATACGGGCACGCAGGCGGTCGAGGATACGGCCACGACGGTTCGGCTCGGTGGCACGGGGGTGGGTGTGTGGCGGATTCGTATCCCGGGCCATGCTGCGTTACCGTCGTTGGTTCAAGGGGTTTGGAAAGTTTCGGACGCTACGATAGCGAGCGCCGCGAAAGCCCGTCAACGCCTTTTCATTCAAAGCGTTGCGCCAGTCACTTCGATTAACGCACAATTAACCGAACAGTCTTCGTCATCTTGCGGTGGCGGACTTCTCCAGCAGGACACCCGAGGTGGGCATGAGTGACATCGAAAGCGCCATGGCGCTGATCGGCCGTGGCGCCGATGAAATCATCAAGGTCGAGGAACTGGAAAAGCGCCTGGCCGCGGGCCGGCCCCTGCGCGTCAAGGCCGGATTCGATCCGACAGCCCCCGACCTGCACCTGGGACACACGGTATTGCTCAACAAGATGCGCCAGTTCCAGGACCTGGGGCATTCGGTGATCTTCCTGATCGGCGATTTCACCGGCATGATCGGCGACCCGTCGGGCAAGAATGTCACCCGCAAGCCCCTGACGCCCGAACAGGTCCAGGCCAATGCCGAAACCTACGCCGCCCAGGTGTTCAAGGTGCTCGACCGCGAGAAGACCGAGGTGCGCTTCAACAGTGAATGGTTCGGTGCGATGCAGGCTGCCGACATGGTGCGGCTGGCGTCACAGCATACGGTCGCACGCATGCTCGAAAGGGACGATTTCGACAAGCGCTACAAGGCGCAGCAGCCCATCGCCATCCACGAATTTCTCTATCCACTGGTGCAAGGCTACGACTCGGTGGCGCTCAAGACGGACGTCGAGCTGGGCGGTACCGACCAGAAGTTCAACCTGCTCATGGGGCGGGCGCTGCAGGAGCACGAAGGCCAGTTGCCACAGATCGTGCTGACCATGCCGCTGCTGGAAGGCATCGACGGCGTCAACAAGATGTCCAAGTCGCTGGACAATTACATCGGCATCGACGAGCCGGCCATCGACATGGTCACCAAGACCATGAAGATCGATGACGCATTGATGTGGCGGTGGTTCGAGCTGCTCAGTTTCGAGGTGTCGCTGGACGAGCTTGCGCGCATGAGGCGCGAGGTGGATGCCGGCCAGCTCAATCCGCGCGATGCCAAGCTTCGGCTGGCGCGCGAACTGGCCGCGCGTTTCCATGATGCGCAGGCGGCCGAGCAGGCGATCGCCGGCTGGCATGCCGTGGTGCGTGGCCAGGGTGACACCTCCCTGCTGCCGCTGGACGAGATCGTGGTGCCCGCCGAGGGCCTTCGCCTGCCTGCGTTGCTTACCGCCGCCGGTTTGACCCGGTCCAATTCGGAAGCCAACCGCAAACTCAGGGAGCGAGCCGTGCGTATCGACGGGGACGTCGTCGAGGATGCCCAGCGCAGCTTCCAGCCCGGTTTTGAAGGCGTGCTGCAGATCGGCAAGCGCAACTTCGCGCGCGTGCTTCTCAAGGCGACCTGATTCGCGTGGCAGCCCGGGCTTGTGCTTTGCCCGGCAAGTGCCTATGATTCGCGCCCCGCCGCTGGGTCGTTCGGTGGCGGGAACAGGCGCGGCGCGGTGGATTTTTTTGCACTGCGAGGTGTTGACGGACATCGAAAGCGATGTAGAATGAGCGGCTCCCTCGGGCGAAAGGCCCGGACGGGGAAGCAGGGCGAAAGGCCCTGCGACGAGCAGATCTTTGACAGTGTGCGCAGGTGACTTGTGTGGGCGTCTTGCATGTTGGAATCGAGTCCAAGCAATGCAAGCGTCCAAACCTTTGACCTAAGTGATTCAGCGATGAATGACTGGGAGGG
>Ga0256829_1000147_pt1 | contig 90527 bp, 84 predicted proteins | sample 131447metaG_FD_185979 | JGI IMG/M metagenome (GOLD analysis project Ga0256829, IMG submission 185979) | Hydrothermal vent microbial communities from Lau Basin, Pacific Ocean - 131-447 | ecosystem: Environmental > Aquatic > Marine > Hydrothermal vents | place: Pacific Ocean: Lau Basin | collected... | reverse complement strand
CGGCGCTGCGCGAGCACAAGGACGACATCCCCGCGCTCGCGGAACACTTTCTGCTCCGGATGCCCGAGGGCGAGCGCCACGTGCCGCTGGCGCCGGAGGTCACCGAGGTCCTGCTCGACCACGACTATCCGGGCAACGTGCGCGAACTGCGCAACGTCGTCGAGCGTGCGGCGATCCTGGCGGGCGGGGGCATGATCCGCCCGGAGCATGTCGAGTTCGGCGGGCCGGGCGGCGCCGCTGGCGCACCGGGCCGCGCCGCGCCGGTGCCGCCGGCGGGCGCGCGCCGCGGCCTCGAGGAATCCGCGGTCCTCGCCGCCCTGGAGCGTTTCGACGGACACCGCCGGCGGGCGGCCGCCGAACTCGGCGTGAGCGAGCGCACCCTCTATCGCTACGTCGAACGCCTGCGCAAGGCCGGGCGTCTGGGCGGCGAGGTCGGTCGATCGGATTGAGCGGCGGCGCGGCGGCCGCCGCGCGGGATCATCGGGCGCGCGCCGGGTCGTCGCGGGCGGAGCGCGCGGCCGCCAGCGCCGCGCGGCGCTCGTAGGCCTCGCGCACGATCCGTACGTCCTCGAGAAAATAGGGCAGTTCCGCCAGGGTGAGGGCCTGCGGACCGTCGACGAGCGCCTTGCTCGGCTCGGGGTGGAAGTCGACCAGGACCATGTTGGCGCCGGCGATGATGCCCTGGGCGGTGACGTGCAGGATGTCGAGCAGTCCCTCGGGGCCGGCGTCGCGGCTGCCCACGGAATGGGAGGGATCGACGCAGACGGGCATCCGCGTGAGGCGCTTGACCACCGGCACGTGGGCGAAATCGACGAAGTTGCGGTGCGGGTCGCCCATGTTGGTCTTCATCCCGCGCAGCCCGAAGACGACGCGGTGGTTGCCCTCGCTGGCCAGGTACTCGGCCGCGTTCAAGGATTCCTCTAGCGTGATGCCGAAACCCCGCTTGAGCAGGACCGGGAACTCCTGCTGGCGGCCCACGCTCTTGAGCAGTTCGAAATTCTGTGTGTTGCGCGTCCCGATCTGCAACATGACCCCGGTCGGGCGGCCGGTGCGCTCGAGCGCCTCGCGGATCTCCTGCACGTGCGAGTCGTGGGTCACCTCCATGGCGATCACCCGGATCCCGTACTTGCCGGCGAGCTCGAACACGTAGGGGAGGCAGCCCTTTCCGTGTCCCTGGAACGAATACGGGCTCGTGCGCGGTTTGTAGGCGCCCATGCGCGTGCAGGTCTGTCCGTGGTCCTGCAGGGCGCGCATCATCCGCTCGACGTGTTCGGGCGTGTCCACCGCGCACAGGCCGGCGAACACGTTGAGGTTGTCCTGCCCGAAGCGCACCCCGTTGTACTCGAACGAGGTGCTGCGCTGCCCGTCGCGGTGGCGCCCGAGGACGCGGTACTCCTGGGAGACCCGCACCACCCGCTCGACACAGGGGAGCGCCTCCATCTCCTCGATGGTGAGCGAGGCGGTGTCGCCGATGAGATAGATCTCGGTCAGGACCTGCTGGGTGCCGACCTCGCGGTGGACGCGCGTCCTGATATTCGGAAGATTCGAAAGATGTTTCGATAACTCTTTATATTCCGGACTGTTCTCATCGGTGTCCGGTGTCAGAATGAGGATCATGACGGATTCCGTTACCTGCGGCGTGTGAAGGACCCCGCACGCCCAGGAGCCGCGCGCGGCGGTCCGGTTCCGGGGCGGCGCGGAAGCGGCCGTACTCAGTCCCCTGGCGCCGGTTTCCGAGGCGGCACCTGAAGTCCCGGGCGCGCATTATCGCACAAACGGCGGGGTCGGGAGCGCCGGGTGCGACCGGATTCGACCTTGGCCGGGGAATAATCGGCGCCGGCCCGCCGTCCAGCGGGGCACACGGGTGCGCCATTCGCTGGGGTGAGGGAGGTTTGTCAGCCTCCCGGCCCGGGCCTACGATAGCCTGGCAGCCGTCGTCGGCGCCGCCTTTCGCGGTGGCGCGGCACGGGGAACGGAGGAGGGCCGGCCGCGGGAGTGCGGCGGACAAGGTCCACAGACGAAGAATAAATCAGTACACCAGAGGTGGGATGCATGCAAAACGGCACAGTGAAGTGGTTCAATCAGGCGCGGGGTTACGGGTTCATCACGCCCGTCGACGGGAGCGAGGACGTCTTCGTCCACTACTCGACGATCGAGGCGGAGGGCTTCAAGACGCTGAAAGAGGGGCAGGCGGTCGAGTTCGAGGCGACCCGGGGGCCCAAGGGGTTACAGACGACCCGCGTGGTGCCCCAGTAGCGGTCCGCGGGGCGCGCGCCCGGGCCCCGCTATCGCGGCGCGGCGCGCCCGCCCCGAGGTCAGTCGCGGTAGCGGAGCAGCAGGTCCGCGTAGGCGTCTACACGACGGTCGCGCAGGTACGGCCAGGCGCGTCGCAGGGTCTCGCTGCGCGCCAGCGGGAGTTCCGCGACGAGTACCGCGGAGGCGTCGGCGGGCGCCTCGGCGAGGATCTCCCCCTGCGGCCCGGCCGCGAAGCTCGACCCCCAGAAGCGGATGCCCGGTGTCGAGCCTTCCGGGTCCGGTTCCTCGCCGCAGCGGTTGCAGGCCAGCACCGGGAGTGCGTTGGCGATGGCGTGGGCGCGCTGCACGGTGATCCAGGCATCACGCTGGCGCTTGCGCTCGTCCTCGGGATCGCGCGGATCCCAGCCGATGGCGGTCGGGTACAGTAGCGCCTGCGCCCCGGCGAGCGCCATGAGCCGCGCCGCCTCCGGATACCACTGATCCCAGCACACAAGGACACCGAGCCGCCCGAGGCTGGTATCGATCGGCGTGAAGCCCAGATCGCCCGGCGTGAAGTAGTACTTCTCCCGAAAGCCCGGGTCGTCGGGGATGTGCATCTTGCGGTAACGGCCGGCGAGCGAGCCGTCGCGATCCAGCACTACGGCGGTGTTGTGGTAGACGCCGGCGGCGCGGCGCTCGAACAGCGAGGCGACGATGACGACCGACAGCTCCGCCGCCAGGCGCCCGAGCCGCTCGGTGGTCGGGCCGGGGATCGGCTCCGCCCAATCGAAGCACGCCGCATCCTCGCGCTGACAGAAGTAGCGCGTGGCGTGGAGTTCCTGGAGCAGCACGAGCCGGGCACCGCGCGCGGCGGCCGCGCGGATGCCCGCCACGTCCGCGGCGAGGTTCCCCTCGCGGTCCGCGCTGCACGGATGCTGCACCAACCCGGCGATGAGTGTATCCATGGCCTCCGACGCCTGCGGGGCGGCTGCGCTCCGGATCCGGGGCGCGCCCCCGCCGGGGCCCGATGATGGCCGCGGCCCGTGCGGCTGTCAAAGGTCCTGCCGCCCGAGCCCGGCGGGGAGCTGCATGGTCACGCAGTGCAGGCTGCCGTTCTGATGCAACAGCGGCGTGCAGGCGACGGGGACGACCTCGCGCCCGGGAAAGGCCTCCGCGATCCGCTCCCGGGCGAGGGCGTCGGCCGGATCCCCGTAGGCCGGGACCAGTACGGCCCCGTTGATGACGAGAAAGTTGGCGTATCCGGCCGCGAGCCGGCGCCCGTCCCGGTCGCGGACGGGGCGCGGCAGGGGCAGGGGGATCAGGCGGTAGGGCGCGCCTTCGCCGTCGCGCAGCGCACGCAGCTCCGCCGCCATCGCCGAGAGTTCGGGGTAGTGTTCGTCGCGCGGATCCTCGCAGGCCTGATAGGCGATGGTCCGCGGATCGCAGAAACGGGCCAGGGTGTCCACGTGTCCGTCGGTGTCGTCGCCCGCGAGCGCACCGTGCGCGAGCCACAGAATCCGGCGGATCCCCAGGTGCTCGGCGAGCCGCGCCTCCAGATCGCGGCGGCCGAGCCCCGGGTTGCGGGTCGGCGCGCGCAGACAGCGGCGTGTGGTCAGCAGCGTGCCGCGCCCGTCGGTGTCGATCGCCCCCCCTTCGAGGACCAGGTCCGCCGATTCCAGGGGCGCGGCGCCGAAGGCGCCCGTCGCGTGCAGGACGGCCGTGATCCGGTCGTCGTTCGCCGCGGGATACTTCCCGCCCCAGCCGTTGAAGCGGAAATCCACGAGAACCGGGCGTCCGCGATCGAGGACCGTGATCGGGCCGTGGTCCCGCGCCCAGCAGTCGTCGGAGGGCGCACACTCCAGGTGCCGGCGTCGCTCGGGGACCCCGGCGCGCTCGAGGCGGCGCGCGACCGCTTCGCGGTGTGCCGGATCCCGGCAGACGATCCACAGCGGCTCGAAGCGGGCGATCGCGCGCGCGAGATCGACGAAGACCGGCTCGACCACGTGGAGATCCGGGCCGAAGTCGCCGCCGTCGTGCGGCCAGGTGAGCAGTACGCCGCTCTGGGGTTCCCATTCCGCCGGGAGGCGGCGCGCGTCGCTCACCGTCGGCGGGCGGTCACCGCCTGCGCGGCGGGTAGGGGTAGGGCACCACGGAGTCGATGACGTAGCGGTCCTCGAAGTAGACGGTGTACTTCTTGTACTTCCAGCGCGTGATCGGCGGGGTCCCGACGGCCGGCAGCTTGCGCAACGGCGGGCCGAAGCGTTTGAGGACCTGCGCCATGGTCATGCCGCGGGTCGGGCGCGGAATGCCCTTGGCGTCGTTGGGCGGGGCCTGGTGGATGGCCTTGAGCAGAAACGTATCCGCGCCGGCCGCGGGAATACCGAATCCAAGGACTGCGGCGAGTGCGGCGAGGACCACGATCACGCGGAGAATGCCCATGGTTACGATCCTTGCGTCGCGCCGGTATGCGCTCCGACGCGGATGACTATAACACCTCCGCCGCCGGCGCCTGAACCGGCGTGCGGGGATTTCGTGACCCGCGTCACGCGCCCCGGGGTGTGGCGGGTCGCCACCGGGCGTGTCCACCCCGACCGCGGTGGTACCCGCGACTTGTCAATGCCGGATCCGGCCCCGAGAATGGGGCGCTGGCCCGGTCCGGGCCGCCGCGGGTCGTCCCGTCCCCGGTCGCCCGGACCGGTGCAGGCAGGTACCGGGAGAGGCATGTCGGGGCGATCGAGGCAGGCGGTGGGCGCCATTGCCCGCGTGGTGGCTGCGGCGCTGGTGGGCGCCGTCGCGTTCGGGGGGGCGTTCGCCTCTGCGCGCGCCCGCGCGGGCGGGCTCCTCGACGACCCGTTCGCCACGCTCGACCGGACTCCGCCCACGCGCGCGACGGCGTGGCGCGGGCACGGCGCGGATCCGTGTGCGCGCCTCGCCCCGCGCGTTCGCGCCTGGACGCTCGCCGACGTGGTCGATCGCGCCCTGTGCGAGAACCCGCAGACGCGAGAGACCTGGGCCGCGGCCCGGGCCCAGGCGGCGCGGCTCGGCGTCGGCGAGTCGGCGTACCTGCCGACGCTCGGGTTCAGTGCGAACGCGTCGCGTTCACGGATTTCCTCGTCCGGCGGCTTTCAGATCCCGGCGCAGGACCGGATCTCGCCCGCGCTCAGTCTCAGCTACCTCCTGTTCGATTTCGGCGGCCGCAGCGCGGCGGTCGAAAACGCCCGCGAGAGCCTGTACGCGGCGGACTGGACGCACAACGCCACCCTGCAGGCGGTGCTGTTGAGCGCGGTGCAGGGGTATTATCGTTTGTTCGCCGCCCGGGCCGCCGTCGGCGCCGCGCGCGCCACGCTGCGCGCGAGCCGCGAGGCGCTGGAGGCCGCGCGCGTGCGCCATCGCGTCGGCGCCGCGACGCTGGCCGACGAACTCCAGGCGCGCACCGCAGCGGCCCAGGCCGGTCTGGCGCTGCGCCAGGCGGAGGGGACCGAACGCATCGCCGCCGGGACCCTGGCCAATGCCCTCGGGCTCGCCGCCGATGTGCCGCTGCGTCTGGCGCCGCCGCCCGCGGCGGCGCCCGCGGTCCAGGACCGGCGCCGGGTGCGCGCGCTGATCCGTCAGGCCGAGCTCGCGCGGCCGGATCTCGCCGCGGCCGAGGCGCGCGTGCGTGCAGCGGCCGCGGCGGTGCGGCAGGCGCGCGCGGCGGGACTGCCGACCCTGTCACTGACGGGCAACGCCGGCTACACCTACTCCGATGTCCTCAACGACACGCGCGACTGGAGCATCGGCCTGTCGCTCAACATCCCGCTGTTCACCGGGTTCTCCACGACCTACCAGGTCCGTGCCGCCGACGCGGATCTCGAGAACCAACGCGCGCAGCTCGCACAGCTTCGCAACCAGGTGGCCCTCGACGTGTGGACCGCCTACCAGAACCTGGAGACCGCGCGCGACACCCTCGCGAGCAGCCGCGCCCTGCTCGCGTCCGCGCGCGAGTCGGCGGCGGTGGCGCTGGGCCGTTACCGCGCCGGCGCCGGCACCATCGTCGATCTGCTCAACGCGCAGGCGAGCCTGGCCGACGCGCGGCGCCAATGGATCCAGGCCCGATACGACTGGTACATCGGCCGGGCGACGCTGGCGCGCGCCCTCGGCCGGCTCGACCTGCACGCAGCGCGCGCGCTGTCGACGGCCCCATCACCGCAGAAGGATCCCGTTCGATGACCCGAACCGGCAGGCGCCTGACCCTCTTCCTCCTCGCAGCGCTCGTCGCCCTGGGCGCGTATGTGATCTTGCGCGGCGAGGGCGCGGGCGGGAGCGCGGAGCGCTACCGCACCGAGACCGTGGATCGCGGCGATATTACGCGCACGGTGTCGGCGAACGGGACGCTCAACCCCGTGACGCTCGTCAACGTCGGCACGCAGGTGTCCGGAACGGTCAGCCGCCTGTTCGCCGACTTCAACGACCGCGTCAAGGCCGGCCAGGTCCTCGCCGAACTCGACCCCTCGCTGTTCAAGGCGCAGCTCCTGCAGGATCGGGGCAACCTCGAGAAGGCGCTCGCGGGCCTGCGCCTGGCGCGCGCCAACGAACGGCGCACGCGGGTGCTGTACGGCAAGGGCTACGTCTCGCGCGCCGATCTCGACCAGGCGGTGGAGGCGCTCGGGGCGGCGCGGGCGGACGTGCAGGTCGCCCGCGGGCAGGTCGCGCGCGATCGTACCAACCTCGGCTACACCGTCATCCGTTCGCCGGTGTCGGGCGTGGTCGTCGCGCGCACCGTGAACGTCGGCCAGACGGTCGCGGCGAGTTTCCAGACACCGACGCTGTTCCAGATCGCCGAAGACCTCAAGCACATGCAGATCGACACCAGCATGGCCGAGGCCGACGTAGGCGGCGTGCGCGTGGGTCAGCCGGTGACTTTCACCGTCGACGCCTTCCCGAACCGGGTGTTCCACGGTTCGGTGCGCCAGATCCGCCTCAATCCGACCATCCAGCAGAACGTGGTCACCTACGATGCGGTGATCGACGTCGCGAATCCGGAGCAGGACCTGCTCCCGGGGATGACCGCGTACGTGAACGTCGTCACCGCCGAGCGCCGCAACGTGCTGCGCGTACCGGATGCGGCGCTGCGTTTCCGTCCGCACGGCGAGGGCGTGCGCACACCGCGGGCCAAGCGCGGCTATGCGACCGTCTACCGCCTCGAGGACGGTCGCCCGGTGCCGGTGCAGATCCGCACCGGGATCTCCAACGGCCGGTACACCGAAGTGGTGGCGGGCGGGTTGCAGGCGGGCGAGCGCGTGATCGTCGAGGATCTCGAACCGCAGGCGCCCGCGCGGCGCCGCGGCCGGATGCGTTTCCGCCTGTTCTGATGACCGCGCCGCTCATCCGTATCGAAGACCTGCACAAGGACTACGTCACCGGGGCCGGCCGGGTCCCGGCGCTCGACGGCATCGACCTCGAGATCGGGGCGGGCGAGTTCGTCGCGATCATGGGGCCGTCGGGATCGGGGAAGTCCACGTTCATGAACATCCTCGGTTGCCTCGACAGCCCCACCCGCGGGCGCTACCTGTTCGCGGGCGAGGACGTCGCGGGGCTCGACGCCGACCGTCTCGCCGCGGTGCGCAGCGGCGCAATCGGATTCGTGTTCCAGGGGTTCAACCTGCTCGCGCGCATGGACGCCCTCGACAACGTCGCGCTGCCCCTGGTCTACGCCGGCGTCGCGCGGGCGAGCCGCCGGCGGCGGGCGGCGGAACTCCTCGAACGCGTCGGACTCGGGCGCCACGCCCACCATCGCCCGGCGCAGCTCTCCGGCGGGCAGCAACAGCGCGTGGCCATCGCCCGGGCGTTGGTCAACGCCCCGCGACTGGTGCTCGCGGACGAGCCCACCGGCAACCTCGATACGCACACGAGTGTCGAGATCATGCGGATCTTCGCCGAACTCAATCGCGAGCAGGGCCTGACGCTCGTGCTGGTGACCCATGAGGCCGACATCGCCGGCTACGCCCGCCGCCTGGTGCGCTTTCGCGACGGGCGTATCGCCGGCGACGAGGTCGCGGGCGGGGGCGCACCGTGAAGCTCGACGACCTCGCCGGGGAGGCCTGGCGCGCCTTGGGCGCCAACCGCCTGCGCAGCGCGCTGACGATGCTCGGCATGGTGATCGGCGTCGGGGCGGTCGTGCTGATGCTCGCCATCGGCGCGGGGGCGCAGTACATGGTCAATCGCGCCATCGCCTCCATGGGGACCAATCTGTTCATCGTGCTCTCCGGCGCATCGACCTCCGGCGGCCTGCGCTTCGGCGCGGGTACCACCCCGACGCTCACCCTCGACGACGCCGAGGCGATCGGCGAGCTGCCCACCGTCGCCGCGGTGGCGCCGATCGCACCGGGTACCGCGCAGTTCGTCTACGGCGCCAGCAACTGGAGTACGCTGGTGCGTGGCACCACACCGGGCTATCTGAAGGTCCGCGACTGGCCGCTCGCCGAGGGCCGCATGTTCACCCGCGCCGAGGTGCGCTCCTCGGCGCGGGTGGTCATCCTCGGTCAGACGGTGATCGAGAACCTGTTCGGCGGCGCGGATCCGCTCGGGCGGGTGGTGCGCATCAACAGCAGTCCGTACACCGTGATCGGCACGCTGGCGCCGAAGGGCCAGAGTTTGGACGGCCGCGATCAGGACGATGTCGCGATCATCCCCGTCACCACCGCGCAACGCCAGCTCTTCGGCAGCCGCTTCCCCGGAACGGTGCGCTACCTGCTGGTGCAGGCACGATCCCCGAAGCTGATGCAGCGCGCCCGGCGCCAGATGGAGGCCCTGCTGCGCCAGCGACACCGCATCCCCGCCGGTCAGCCCGACGACTTCACGATCCGCAATCTGACCGCCCTCGCGCAGACGGCCTCGCGCACGGCGCGGGTGCTGTCGATCATGCTCGGCGCGATCGCCTCGATCTCGTTGCTGGTGGGGGGTATCGGGATCATGAACATCATGCTCGTCTCGGTCACCGAGCGCACGCGCGAGATCGGCATCCGTATGGCGGTCGGGGCGCGCTCGCGCGACGTCCTGCTGCAGTTCCTGCTCGAAGCGGTGATCCTCTCCATACTCGGCAGCCTCGTCGGTGCCGCCCTCGGCGTCGGGATCGCCTGGCTGGTCAGCGAACTCGTGGCGATGACCGTGGTGGTGACCCTGTGGTCGATCGTCCTCGCCGTCGTGGTGGCGGCCGCCATCGGCATCTTCTTCGGCTGGTATCCGGCCCGCCGCGCGGCGCGGCTGCGCCCGATCGAGGCCTTGCGCTACGAGTGATCCGCGGCGGCGCCGACGGGGTGGCAGACCGAGGCGATTCGCCGGAAGGGGTCACGGAATCCACGCCGGGCGAAGGAGGCGGATCGTCTTCCGTGCATTTCACGGCGTCCGCGGCGTTTTCGTTGAACGGGCCTGCCGGCACCCGGCGTCGCCGTGCCTGCGAGCGCCCGTGCGCCTCGCGCGAGGTCCTTTTCGGGCGGTGGATCGGTCGCGCAGAGTGATCGTACGCGACCCGGGTTTGTGGTTTAATGGCGGCCCATGTTCAGACCCGCGGAACTGTTCATCGGCCTGCGTTACACACGCGCACGGCGGCGCAATCACTTCATCTCCTTCATCTCGCTGACCTCCATCCTCGGCATGGCGCTGGGGATCACGGCCTTGATCACCGTGCTGTCGGTCATGAACGGCTTCCAGAAGGAGGTGCGCGAGAGGCTGCTGTCGATGGCCGCCCACGTGACCGTCTTCGGGGCGGACGGCACGCTCGGCGACTGGCAGGAGGTCCTCGATCGCGTACGCAAGCTCCCGCACGTCGTCGGTGCGGCCCCCTATGTTGAGGGTCAGGCGATGTTGGCCAACGGCGCGGCGGTGAGCGGGGCGCTCATACGTGGCGTCTCTCCGCGCCTCGAGCCCGAGGTCGATACCGTCGGGAAGCACATGGTGGCGGGCCGCCTTTCGAACCTGCGCCCCGGCGGGTTCGGCATCATCCTCGGGAGCAAGCTGGCGATGGCGCTCGGTGTGGTGCCCGGGGACAAGGTGACCGTCGTCACGCCGCAGGCGGTGGTCACGCCCGCCGGCGTCCTGCCCCGGCTCAAGCGCTTCACGCTCGTCGGCGTCTTCCGCATCGGGATGTACGAGTACGACCGCGGCGTCGCGCTCATCGACCTGCGCGACGCGCAACGGCTTTTCGGTACCGGCAAGGGTGTGACCGGGGTGCGGATCAAGCTCGACAATCTCATGCTCGCACCGCGGGTGGCGCGCGAGCTGGCCTCGCGGCTCCCGCCGACCGACGCGGTGGAGGACTGGACGCAGCAGCACGTGAACTACTTCCGCGCGGTGCAGACGGAGAAGACGGCGATGTTCGTCATCCTCGCCCTCATCGTTGCGGTCGCGGCGTTCAATATCGTCTCGACGCTGGTGATGACGGTGACCGACAAGCAGGCCGACATCGCCATCCTGCGCACGCTCGGCGCGACGCCGCGGGGTATCATGGCGGTGTTCATCATTCAGGGCACGGTGATCGGCGCGGTCGGTACGCTGCTGGGTCTGGTCGGCGGGGTCGCGCTCGCGCTCAACGTCGGGACGGTGGTCCCGTTCATCGAGCGACTGTTCCACGTGCAGTTCATCCCGGAGAGCGTCTATCTGATCAGCGGCTTCCCGTCGGACCTGCACTGGAGCGACGTGACGCACATCTGCACCATGGCCTTCGTTCTCGCCGTACTCGCGACGCTGTATCCGGCGTGGCGCGCCTCACGCACGCATCCGGCCGAGGCCCTGCGCTATGAGTGAGGCGGTATTGGAGTGCCGCGGGCTAGCGAAGGGCTTTCGCGAGGGCGGACTCGACGTGACGGTGCTGCGCGACGTCAATCTCACGGTGATGCCCGGGGAGCGGGTGGCGATCGTCGGGGCCTCGGGGGCGGGCAAGAGCACGCTTCTGCACCTGCTCGGCGGGCTGGACCGCCCGTCGGCCGGGGAGGTGCGGGTGGCGGGGGCGCCGATCGCGCGGCTCGGCGACGCGGCGCGCGCGCGGCTGCGCAACCGCGCGCTGGGCTTCGTCTATCAGTTCCACCACCTGCTGCCGGAATTCACCGCGCTGGAGAATGTCGCCATGCCGCTGCTCCTGCGCCGTATGGCGGTCCCGGAGGCGGCGCGGCGCGCGCGCGCCCTGCTCGAGCAGGTGGGTCTCGCCGCCCGGCTGGGGCACAAGCCGGGGGAGCTCTCGGGGGGCGAGCGCCAGCGCGCGGCGGTCGCGCGCGCCCTGGTGACCGAGCCGCAGTGCGTCCTCGCCGACGAGCCGACCGGCAACCTCGACCAGCACACGGCCGCGGCCCTGATCGCGACCATGCTGGACCTGAACGCACGCTTCCATACCAGTCTGGTCGTGGTCACGCACGACGCGGGCCTGGCGGCGCGCATGGACCGCACGTTGCGTCTGGAGGATGGTGTGTTGATGGAAAGCAAGTGAATTCATATCGATAAAAAGGATATCTAAGGGATTGCAGCGGATTTCGGTCGGCGAAATCCGGCACGGGGCCAGGGAGCGGCGCACGTGTACGCAGGGACGCTGGCGTTTCTGACGGGAGTCCTGTGGCTGATGCACCTGCCGGCCCTGCCGCATCGGGGCTGGACGGTGCTGCTCGCGGCGCTCGTCCCCGCGGCGCTCGGCCCGTCGCGTTGGCGGCTGCCGGCGGCGGCCGGTGCCGGATTCCTGTGGGCGGCGTTCGTCGCCGGGCGGCTGCTGCTGCCGGGGCTGGATCCCGGCCTGGAAGGGCGTGACCTCGCCGTCGCCGGCTGCATCGTCGGCCTGCCGCGCCCGGGCACGTACGGGACGCGGTTCCGCTTCTCGGTGGAGCATGCGCGCGCGGGGGTCCCGGCGCGGCTGCGCCTGAGCTGGTATGAGCGCGGGCGGCGGGTGCGCGCCGGGGACTGTTGGCGCCTGACCGTGCGGCTGAAGCGCCCCCACGGCTTCATGAACCCGGGCGGCTTCGACTACGAGGGCTGGCTGTTCCGCCACGGGATCGGGGCGACCGGATACGTGCGCCCGCGCCCGGCACCGGTTCGGATCGGGCCGCGGTGGACGATCGACGGCGTGCGCCAGCGCCTCGCCGCGCGCATCGACGTCGCGTTGGGGAGCGATCCGTTCGCCGGCGTCGTGCGCGCCCTGGCGCTCGGCGACCGGCGCGCGATCACGCCGGCGCAACGGGATATTCTCAACGCCACCGGAACCGCGCACCTGGTGGCCATATCCGGCCTGCATCTGGGGTTGGTGGCGGGCTTCGCGTTCCTGGCCGTCGGGACCCTGTGGCGGTTGTCCGGTGCGGCACGATGGTGGCCGGCGCCGCGGGCGGGGGCCGTAGCGGCGCTGGCCGCGGCGGGTCTCTACGCGCTGCTCGCCGGCGGGTCGCTGCCCACGCGCCGGGCGCTGATCATGCTCGCGGTCGGCCTGAGCGGGATCCTGCGCGGGCGCGTGACCCGCCCGCTGCGCGCATTGTGCGCGGCGCTGCTCGCGGTTCTGGTCCTGGAGCCGACCGCGGTCCTCGCGCCGGCGTTCTGGCTGTCCTTCGGGGCGGTGGCGGTGATCCTCTATGCCGCCGGCGGGGGCCACGCGCGGCGCGGGTGGCGGGCGTGGACCGGCATCCAGTGGCGCGTCGCCCTCGGTCTGCTGCCGGTATCGCTCGTCTGGTTTCAGCAGGCGGGCGCGACGGCGCCGTTGATGAACCTGCTGGCGGTCCCCTGGATCGGCCTGGTGGCGGTGCCGCTGATCCTGGCGGGGACCACGGCCCTTGCATTCGGACTGCCCGTGGGTGCGGAGGCGTTGCGCTGGGGCGCCGAGGCGGTGGGGCTGCTTTGGCCCCTCCTGCGTTGGGGCGCGGGGTTGCCCGGAGCGCTGTGGGTTCAGGCGGCGCCGCCCGCATGGACCTGGGCACCGGCGCTGATCGGGGTGGCCCTGCTCCTCGCCCCGCGCGGGGTGCCGGGGCGCTGGCTGGGCGGGCTCTATCTGGCGCCGATGCTGGTGTGGTCGCCGTCGCCGCCGCCGGCGGGGGCCTTGCGCCTGACGCTGCTCGATGTCGGGCAGGGCCTGGCGGCGGTCGTGCGCACTCGCCGTCACGTCCTCGTCTACGATACCGGCCCGCGCTTCGGTCCCGGCTTCGACGCCGGACAGGCGGTGCTGGTGCCGTATCTGCGCAGCCGCGGGATCCGCCGCGTCGACCGCCTCATCGTCAGCCACGGGGACAACGACCATATCGGCGGCGCCGCCTCGCTTTTGTCCCGTTATCCCGCCGCCGTGGTACTCAGCAGCGTGCCGCAACGGGTCCGGGCGCAGGCACGCCCCTGCCGGCGCGGTCAGCACTGGAACTGGGACGGGGTGGAATTCCGGATGCTGCACCCCGGCGCCGCGGGCGCGTTCCACGGCAACGACGCCTCGTGCGTGCTGCGGGTCACGGGCCGCGGCGGGGCGGTCCTGCTCACCGGCGATATCGAGGCCCCGGCGGAGCGCCGGCTGGCGGCGGACATGGGAGCGGCGCTGCGCGCGCGCGTGCTCGTGGTCCCGCATCACGGCAGTCGCAGCTCCTCGACGCCCGCGTTCGTCGCCGCCGTGCACCCGCGGCTCGCACTGATCCCGGTCGGCTACCGCAACCGCTTCCGCCTGCCGAGCGCGTGCGTGCGTGCGCGCTATCGCGCGGCCGGCGCGCGCGTGCTCGACACCGCGGCGGAGGGGGCCGTACGCATCGAACTCGGCCCCCGTCCCGGCGCGTTCGAGGTGCACGGCCACCGTCGCGAAGCCGGGCGCTTCTGGAACCCGCGTGCGGTGCCCGCGCGCCCGCGTGCCCGTTTCCGGCCGCCGCCCGAATCCAGTACACTCCGCAGGACCCTCTCCGAGAACGACTTGTGCGTGCGCGCCGCGCGGCCCTTCAGCCGCAGGGGCGACGGCCGATTCCGGTAGGGGAGCGGCGCCGGGGAGCGGCGCCGGAAACTTCAGGAAGAGGAGCGACCTTGTTCGAACTGGTGAAGTCCGGCGGCTGGCTGATGGTGCCGATCATCGCCGCCTCGATCATCGCGTTGGGGATCATCGGTGAGCGGCTCTGGACCCTGCAGCGCAAGAAGGTCGTCCCCCGCCACCTCGTCGCGCAGGTCTGGCACTGGGCGCGCAACCAGCAGCTCGATGCGGCGCACATCAAGCTCCTTCGGGCGAACTCGCCGCTGGGCCGAGTGCTCGCGGCCGGGCTCGCCAACCGCCACCACCCGCGCGAGATCATCAAGGAGAGCATCGAGGACGCCGGGCGCGTCGTCGTGCACGAACTCGAGCGCTATCTCAACACCCTGGGGACGATCGCGGTGATCTCGCCGCTGCTCGGGCTCCTCGGCACGGTCGTGGGCATCATGAAGGTGTTCGACACGATCAGTTCGGCGGGGGTGGGCGATCCGCACGTGCTCTCGGGCGGAATCGCCGAGGCCCTGATCACGACCGTGGCGGGGCTGTCGGTGGCGATCCCCAGCCTGATGTTCTACCGCTACTTCCGCGGCCGTGTCGACGAGCTGGTCGTGGACATGGAGCAGGAGGCCGTCAAGCTGGTGGAGGTGCTGCAGGGCCTTCGGGAGCGCGATTCCGGCGCGGAGGGCGGCGCGTGAACTTCGGCAAGCGACGCATGCGCGAGGAGCCGGAGGTCAATCTGACCTCGCTGATCGACGTGCTGCTGATGCTGTTGCTGTTCTTCATCATGTCCACGACCTTCGTGCGCACCGCCGCGCTGCATGTCCAGCTCCCGACCGCCTCCGAGAAGCCGGCCAAGGAGCCGCCGGACACGATCGAGATCGTCATCGACGCCAAGGGGCATTTCTTCATCAACGACCACCGCCTCGTGAACGATCGGCCCCGGACGCTGCTGCGCGCCTTGAGGCAGACGCTGGCGGGACGGACCAAGGTGCCGCTGGTGATCGCCGCCGACGGGCGCACGCCCCACCAGGCGGTGGTCACCGCCATGGACGCCGCCGCGCAGTTGGGTATCCACAATCTGTCGATCGCCACCACCCATCCTACGGAACGCGATTGAAGTCGATCTCCAGCGCACTGTCTCCCACCGGCGCCGCAGGCACTGCGGTCTACCGCAGGCTGCTCGGCTACGCGCTGCCGCACTGGCGGGTGTTCGCGCTGGCGTCCCTGGGGATGGCCGTCTACGGGGCGACGGACGCGGGCTTCGCGGCGCTGATGAAGCCCATGCTGGACGGCAGTTTCGTGCAACGCGACCCGACCGTGATCCGCGCGATTCCGCCGCTGCTCGTGGGCCTGTTCGTCCTGCGCCTCGGCGCCGGGTTCGCGGCCACCTACGGCATGAGCTGGATCGGGCGCAAGGTGATCACCCGGCTGCGCTCGGATCTGTTCCATCATCTGCTGCGCCTGCCCTCGCGGTTCTACGACGAGATCTCCTCGGGACAGCTCCTGGCGCGTTTCACCTACCACGTCGAACAGGTCTCCCAGGCGACCACCAGCGTGGTGACGATCCTGGTGCGCGACAGCCTGACGGTGATCGCGCTCCTGGCATGGATGTTCTACGTCAACGTGGAGCTGTCGCTGGTGATGCTGGTGGTGGGGCCGGTGATCGCCTTGATGGTGCGCGTGCTCACGCGGCGCCTGCGGCGCGTGAGCGGGCGTATCCAGAACTCCGTCGAGGACGTCAGTCGCGTGGCGGAGGAGGCGATCGAGGGCAATCGCGAGGTGCGTGTCTTCGGAGGCCAGGAATACGAGGCCGGGCGCTTCGATCGCGTGAACGAGAACAACCGGCGCGCCAACATGAAGCTGGTGGTGACCAACGCGGTGGCCACGCCTCTCAGCCAGCTCGTGGCGGCGGTCGCGCTGGCGGGCATCATCTACCTGGCCACCCTGCCCGCGATGCTCGCGCAACTGACCGTCGGCACCTTCGTCTCGTTTATCACCGCGATGATGCTCCTGCTGCCCCCGCTGAAGCGGCTGACCTCGATCAACGCGACGCTGCAACGCGGCATCGCGGCCGGGGAGAGCCTGTTCGCGGTCCTCGACACCGAGGCCGAGGCCGACACCGGGACGTTGCGCCCGGAATGCGTGCGCGGCGCGGTGGAGTACCGCGACGTGGGCTTCGCCTACGATCCCTACAAGGGACCGGTCCTCACGGACATCAGCTTCCGGGTGGAACCGGGCGAGACCCTCGCCATCGTCGGACGCTCAGGGAGCGGCAAGAGCACGCTGATCGACCTGCTGCCGCGATTCTACGAACCGCAATCGGGCGTCATCCTCCTGGACGGGGTCGATCTGCGCGCCTACCGTCTGGATGCCCTGCGCGACCACATCGCCTGGGTCGGGCAGCGGGTGGTGTTGTTCGACGATACCATCGGCGCGAACATCGCCTACGGGCGGCGCGGGGCGGTCACCGCGGCGCAGGTGCGCGCCGCGGCGAAGGCGGCGCACGCCCTGGAATTCATCGAGCGCCTGCCGGAGGGTTTCGAGACGCGGGTGGGCGAGAACGGGGTGCGGCTCTCCGGCGGGCAGCGCCAGCGCATCGCCATCGCGCGCGCGCTACTCAAGGACGCACCGATCCTGCTGCTGGACGAGGCCACCGCCTCGCTCGACTCTCACTCCGAGCAGGAGATCCAGGCGGCCTTGCAGACGCTGTTGCACAGTCGCACGACGCTGGTCATCGCCCACCGGCTTTCGACCGTGGAGCGCGCCGACCGGCTGCTGGTGCTCGATCGCGGTCGCATCGTCGAGACCGGAACCCACGCCGCGCTGCTGGCCCGGGACGGCCACTACGCCGCGCTCCACCGGACGCAGTTCCGTGCGCCGGTCGTCTCGTGACCGCACGGGGACGCAGCGGCTGCGGCTCCTCGGTGCGGGAATCCGCGACCGGCTGGGCGGCCGCCACGCGCGCGCCAACGCGCGCTGGGGGCACCTGCGCCCGCCGCCCGGCCGCGGCCGGCTGGTGTGGGTCCGTGCCGGGGCGGATGCGGCCTCGGTCCACCTCGGGGCGGAGCTGCTGGCGGCACTGCGAAACCGGCGCCGCGATCTTCGCCTCGTCCTCACCTTCGAGGAGGAACACCGCGACCTCCTGCGTGCCCATCTCGCGGGGGTGGAGAACGCCGGATTCGGTTTCGGTCCGTGCGATCTCCCGCGTGCGGTGCGGCGGGCGCTGGCGCGCCTGGACCCGTTGGGGGTGATCGTGGCCGGGGCGCCGGTCCCGCCGCGCCTGGCTGCGGAGGCGGCACGCCGTGGCATCCACCTGGTCGCCTATCAGGCGGACCCGCCGCTCCGCGGCGGGGAAACCGCCGCGGTCTATCCGGTCGACCGCGAGCAGGAGCGCGCCTGGCGCGGGCGCGGGCCGCTCGCGGAACTCGCCATGCCCGCCGACGCCTCGACCCTGCTGCTGGAGGCCTGGGTCGAACCGGTGTTGCGGGCGCTGATACGCGGGGCCGGAGCGGAGCGGACCCCATGGTGGGTCCATGGCGCCGACGTCTCGGCGTTCGTCGCCGCCTGGCGCGCCTCGCCGCTGGCGGCCGACGGCGTCCTGTTTGCGGGTTCCCCCGACGGGCGCAACCCGCTCCCGGGGGGCGCGGGGCGGGCGATCAGCCGATGGGGGCGGGAGCCGTTGCGCGCCGGGACGGTCGTGTGGGTCGACGACCCGCGCTGGATCCCGGCGATCGCCGCCGCTGCCGCAGGGGCTTATCTGACGGCGGCGGAGGCATGGACCATGTGGCAGGCGCTCGCCGCCGGCGTCCCGATCGCGCTGGGGCCGGACCTCGCGGCGCGGCTGCGCGTGCGCTACGAGGACTTCGAGGCGATCGGTACGCCGGTACCGGGGCCGGAAGAAGCGCTGGCCCTGTGGGGACGGTGGCGAGAGGAACCGGCGCAGGTGCGGGGCCTCGGGGACCGTGCCCGGCGCCGTTTCTGGGCGGAACGGCGCCGGGCGGCGGCGGTGTTGGACAGTCTGCTCGACCGGGTCTACGACTGGTGAACGCCGCCGCCCCGATCCGGTAGCATACGGGCGATGGACTGGCAGCGCGTGTGGTACGGGAACTCGCCGTGGGCGCTCCTGCTCGCGCCGGCGGCGGGCCTCTACCGCGGCGCGACTTTCCTGCGGACCCTGGCCTACCGCAGCGGCCTGCGGGCGGTGCAGCGGCTGCCGGTTCCCGTGATCGTGGTCGGTAACCTGACCGTCGGCGGCACCGGCAAGACCCCGTTGACGATCTGGGTCGCCGAGCGCCTGCGCGCGGCGGGGCGCAGGCCCGGCATCGTCCTGCGCGGCTACGGCGGATCGGCGCGGAGCTGGCCGCAGCAGGTGCGCGGCGACGGGGATCCGTACGCGGCCGGGGACGAGGCCGTGCTCCTCGCGCGCCGCACCGGCTGCCCGGTAGTGGCGGCGCCGGACCGCGTGGCCGCCGCGCGCGCGCTGCTGGCGACGGCGGACTGCGACGTCCTCCTCGCGGACGACGGCCTGCAGCACCATCGACTCGGTCGCGACGTGGAGATCGTCGTGATCGACGGCGTGCGCCGCTTCGGTAACGGCCGCTGCCTCCCTGCCGGGCCCCTGCGCGAACCCCTCGGGCGGCTGCGGTCGGTCGATTTCGTGGTCGTGAATGGGGGACCGGCTCTGGGCGCGGAGTGGGCCATGCGGCTGGAGCCGGGGGCCGCACGCAATCTGGTCGATGCCTCGACCCGGCCGCTCGCGGACTTCCGCGCCGCCGGCGAGGTCCATGCGGTGGCGGGGATCGGTCACCCGGAGCGCTTCTTCACCGCCCTGGAGGGGGCCGGGCTCAGACTGCGGCGCCACCCGTTTCCGGACCATCACCCCTTCGGCGCCGCGGACCTGGAATTCGGGGACGAGCGTCCGGTGCTGATGACGGAGAAGGATGCGGTAAAATGCGAGCGTCACGCCCGGCCCCATCACTGGTTCGTGCCGGTGAACGCGGCGCCGGATCCGCGCCTCGGCGAGGCGCTGCTCAGCCGAATCGGGGGTGCCCGTGCTGGACAAGAAGCTGCTGGAGATCCTGGTGTGCCCGGTCTGCAAGGGTCCGCTGATCTATAAGAAGGGCCAGAACGAGTTGATCTGCCGCGCCGACCGGCTTGCCTACCCGATTCGCGACGACATTCCGGTGATGCTCGAGCCCGAGGCGCGCCCGCTCGCGGCGGACGAGACGGTGTGAGCCCGGATCCGGACCCCCCGCCGTTCCGGATCCTCATCCCGGCGCGCTACGGCGCCACGCGACTCCCGGGCAAGCCGCTGCGCGAACTGGCCGGACGCCCCCTGATCCTGCACGTGCTCGACCGGGCGCGCGCGAGCGGCGCGCGCGAGGCGGTCGTGGCCACCGACGACGAGCGCATCCGCGCCGTCGTCGAGGCCGCGGGCGGGCGCGTGTGCATGACTGCCGCCGGTCATCGCTCCGGCAGCGACCGCCTCGCCGAGGCCGTGACGCGGCTGGGCTGGGGGTCCGGGGAGCTGGTCGTCAACCTGCAGGGCGACGAGCCGCTCATGCCCCCGGAGCTGTTGCGCCTCGTGGCCGCCGATCTCGCCGCCCATCCGGACGCACGCCTCGCGACCGTGGCCGTCCCGCTGGCCGGGACGGCCGCGCGGCTCGACCCGAATGTCGTCAAGGTCGTGACCGACCGCGACGGTTACGCCCTCTACTTCAGCCGTGCCCCGATCCCGTGGCCGCGCGATGCGGCCAAAAGTGATACGGTGCCGCCGGGGCCGGGCGGCGGTTTGCATCACCTCGGACTCTATGCATACCGCGCCGGTACGCTGCGCTGGATGGCTGCCCTCGAACCGGCGCCCGCCGAGCGCATCGAGGCCCTCGAACAGCTCCGCGTCCTCTGGCACGGCGGGCGCATCCACGTCGCCGTCGCGGAGCGGGCACCGCCGGGCGGCGTCGACACCGAGGCCGACCTCGAGCGCGTCGCCGCCATCTTCGCCCGCACCCGCTGAGCGTTCCGGGCGGGCGCCGGCCGGCGTCCCGGCCCCCGTATGCCCCGCACCACGGTTACTCCACCGGGCCGATCTACCCCGGCCGTCGTAGGTTGTCACGGAAATCCCTATAAGCGCCTGACGAGCGGTAAAAAAAAACCGACCGGCGGCATCAAGGGCCCGCCTCCGATGTCGTTACCCTGGGCGAACGCGATCCGCACCCCCGCGCGCATCGGGAATGCCCATGTCGGTCACGAAGCCGCAAACCGGATTCACCTTGATCGAGCTGATGGTCACGCTGCTCGTGGCCGCGTTGATCCTCACCGTGGCCGTCCCCGACTTCCGCTCGATGATGCAGCGCAACCGCGTCGCGGCGGCGGCCAACGCGATCGTCGGCGCGCTCGCCTACGCACGCAGCGCGGCGGTCAACCGCGGCGTGAACGTGACCGTCTGCCCGAGCACCACGGGCACGGGCTGTACGAGCGGCGCGGGGTTTCAGCAGGGTTGGATCGTGTTCACCGACGCCGGCACGCCCGGCGTCGTCGACGGCTCCGATCAGGTGTTGCGGGTCGGGGACCCGCCCGCGGTGACCGTGGTCAGCTCGGGATTCTCCAATGCCTATATCACGTTTTCGTCCGCGGGTTTCGTACCGGCCGGGGGCGGGACGCTGAAGGTGTGCCCGGGCGGCAACGCGTCGGGCGTCCTGATCAACCTCAACGCCGCCGGTGGAGTGACTTCGAATGCGACGACCTGTCCCTGACCCGTATCGCCCACCGGGGTTCGCCGTCCGTGGACCGGCGGACGCGGCGGGGGTGCGGCGGGAGACGAGGGCCGGACCCCCGATCCCTGCGCACCCGGTGGCCGGATCGGCCCGCGCGCAGGCGGGGGTCGGCATGATCGATGTGCTCATCGCGCTGGTAGTGCTCTCGATCGGGCTCCTCGGCCTCGCCGGCCTGCAGGCCACGGGCCTGCGCTACAACCACGGGGCGTATCTGCGCACCCAGGCGACGCTGCTCGCCTACGACATGGCCGACCGCATGCGTGCGAACCTGGCGGGCGTAACCGCCGGTTCGTACAACTCGCTGCTCACCTCCGGAACCCCGCCCGCCGCGTCCACCAACTGCACCACGAGCGTGTGCAGCAGCGCCCAGATGGCCGACTACGACGCGGCGCAGTGGGAGGCGGACGTGCAGGCGCTGCTCCCGTCCGGAAAGGGCGTGGTCACCCCCGACAACACCGGCGACTACACCATCACGGTCTCCTGGACGGGGCCCGGCGGCAACTCCACCAGCTTCGCGACGATGTTCCACCCATGAATGTACCGAAACAGATCGCTCCGCGCAGGGCCGGATTCAGCCTGGTCGAACTGATGGTCGCGCTGGTCATCAGCCTCGTCCTCATCGGCGGGGTCCTCAAGATCTACCTCGGCTCCAAGCAGGCCTACCGGGTGCAGGACAATCAGGCGCGCCTGCAGGAGAACGGGCGCATGGCACTCTATTTCCTGACCCACGACCTGCGCATGGCCGGCTACATGGGCTGCAACCGGCTCTCGCAGATCACGCCGAACATCATCGCCGACGCCCCGGTTCCGGTGTTCGACGCGAGCGACGTAATCCAGGGCTACGATTCGGCGCCGGCCACGTGGCCGACCGATCTCCCCATCGCCCCGCCCAACTACGTGCCGAACACTGATGCGGTGGTCGTGCGCTTCGCCGCCCCCTACAGCGGGGTCTATCTCACCGGAAACATGTCCGCGAATGATGCGAACATCCAGATCAATGCGAAACCGGCGACTCTACAACAGGGCGACGTGCTGTTCCTCAGCGACTGCTCCAGCGCGGACATCTTCCGCGCCACCAGCGTCTCGAACGGGACCGGCGGCATCGTCACCATCGCTCATGCGAACAATCAGAACACCAGCAACAAGTTGAGCGCCGCATATACCACCGACGCCCAACTGATGTCCTACAAGGCGGTCCTCTACTATCTCGGAACGACCGCCACACCGGGCGTCTACGGGCTTTATCGGATCCGTTCCGACTCGTCGAACGCGCCGGAGGAACTCGTCGATGGTGTCGCCGCGATGCAGTTGCTCTACGGGGTGGACACGAGCGGCGACGGCTCCGCCAACGAGTACCTCACCGCCTCGCAGGTCAATGCCATCAGCCCTCCGACGGCCGGCTGGCCCGACGTGGTCAGCGTGCGCGTGAACCTGCTGCTCGATACGCCGGAGGACCACCTGACGCGCACGGTCCAGGTCTACCGTTTCGCCGGGAGCAGCGTCACGGCCTCCGATCATCGCCTCTACGCCTCGTTCGGCGACACCGTGACCCTGCGCAACCGGACCCCGTGAGGTGCCCGTCATGCCGAGCAAGCGATCCCCGGCAGTTCGGTCACAGGGCGGCACCGCCCTGATCGTCGCGCTGCTGATCCTCATCGTGCTCACGCTCCTCGGGGTGGCGGCGATGAGTACCAATACCCTGGAGGAGAAGATGGCGGGCAACACGCGCCGCTCCGACCTTGCATTCCAGGCGGCCGAGTCCGCGTTGCGCGACGGGGAGACGGATCTCGTCAACAACAGTCCGACCGCCTTCAACGCGAGCTGCGCCGGCGGGTTGTGTCTGCCGCCGTGGCCCGCGGGTCAGCCGCCGTTCTGGGACCAGAGCGCCATCTGGGCCTCGGACGCGCGCACCTACGGCAGCTTTACCGGGCGCCCGGCGCTGACGGGCGTCCCGGCACCGAAGTATCTGCTCTCAAAGCTTCCCCGTGTCGTGCTCCCCGGGAACGCACTGACGTCCGGTCCGCAGTACAACCAGATTCCCGCCGGGGTGCAGGTCTACCGCATCACGGCGCGCGACGCGGCGAGCGACGGGAGCGCGACGGTCATGCTGCAGGAGATCTTCATGCCATGAACACGTTACTGAACGGGCTTATGCGTCCGGCCATGAGCGTTTCCAGCCGCCTGCGTCGGTCCGCCGCATCGGCGGCGCGTACGCTGTTCCTTGCGCTGGTCGGGCTCGCGGCCGTACCCGCGGCCTTCGCCGCGTCCGCGCCGGCGGTCCCGCTCGCCGACGTGCCGCTGGTGATCTCCAAGTCCGCGCAGCCGCAGGTCCTGTTCCTGATCACCAATTCGGAGTCGATGGACGGCGACACCGGCGGGGCGATCCTGACCGGGGCCCAGGGCTGTTATACGCCCACCGGCGGGTTCATACCGCCTTATGGACTTTCCGGTGGATACAAGAGCGGGTATACGCCCACCGCGGCCTGCCCGAGCGGGCAGGCGGCCTATACGGTCAAGGACTCCGGTGGCACGCAGTACGACAACAGCGAAAGCCGCCTGAACGTCGCCAAGGCCGGCCTCCAGCAGATCCTGACCGACTACCAGGGGGCGATGGAATTCGGCCTCATGGACTACTCGGTGCAGTCGCCGCATGCCGACCCGTACCAGACCTGGGTCTATTACATGAGCGAGAGCGGCGGGTTCACCTTCACGGATACCGCCGCGTCCAACACCTATCCCAACCCGTGCTACGGCTCGTCGAGCGGCGCCTGCAGCACTCTGGCCGCGAACTTCCCCGGGGCGACCACAGACCAATACTTGGTGGCGGCGTTGAGCAGCGACTCCCCGACCGTCAACGACGTGCTGTACGCCGGCGGTCTGCCGAGCGTATTCGTGACTTATAACGGGATATATAACAGCAGCGGTCAGAGACTTAGTTCGGCCGAGGGGCCGTACTACAGCTCCACGAACCCACATGGATACAAGCTAGGCGATTACGAGGCCGGGAGCGTCCTCGTCCGCTACAAGTCCAGTTATGTCTACGGCTACGGGTTCGTGACCGGTCCGACCAATGCGGGTTATGTCCCGTATTCGGACCAGGTCCTCTATGCCGCGAGGGGTTTCGGCTACAACTCGACGAACGCACTGGGAGGCGGCGGCAGCGCCGGGAATCTCGTCGAGAAGGTCGACGTCTACAGCACGTCACACTACGCCGCACTCGATTCGGCGCTTTCGCCCGAGACCAACGTCGGGGCGACCGCCGAGATCAAGTCCGCCGCCGTCCAGTCCCCGATCGGCGGAATGCTCAAGTCCGCCTACAACTACTACACGGGATCCAGCGCGCCGCCTTCGTCGAATTCCTGCACGCCGGACCGCTATGTGGTCCTGGTCACCGACGGTCTGCCGACGGAGGACCTGGACGGGAACGCCTGGCCGCCGTTGGGTAGCGCGGCAGCCGCGGGCTATGGCGTGACCGCGACGTTCAACGCCGACGGCACGGTGGCGAGCACGAACGACCAAGCCCTGACCGACACGATCAATCAGTTGAAGGCACTGTATGCGGCACACGTGCACACCTACATCATCGGGCTCGGGGCCGGTGTCGACCCCACCGTCAACCCGATGGCGGTCAAGGTCCTGACGGCGATGGCTCTGGCGGGATCCGGCGGCAAGAGTTCGACCTTTTTCGCCGCCAACAACGCCGCGACGCTCTCCGGTGATCTCCACCGCATCGTCGGCCTCATCGAGGCGGCGGCGCTGTCGACCTCGAGCGCGGCGGTCAACTCGACGACGGTGCGGACGAACTCGGTCGCGTATCAGGCGCGCTTTACGCCCAACACTTCGCCCTACAGCGACTGGACCGGCGACCTGCTCGCGTTTCCGATCGCCGCCGACGGGACGGTCAACACAACGCCGTCGGCCGCGACGTGGAGCGCACAGGCCCTGCTGGACACCAAGAACTGGGACACGGGGCGGGTGATCGCGACCTGGAACCCGGCTGCCGCGAGCGGGGCGGGGGCGGGGGCGCCGTTCCGCTGGGCGGATTTGAGTGCCGCACAGCAGGCCGATCTACAGACCTCTTCCTCGGATACCCTGGGCCCGGCGCGGCTCGACTACCTGCGCGGCGACACCAGCCAGGAGCAGCGCAACGGCGGCACCTTCCGCAACCGCTCCCACATCCTCGGCGACATCGTCGACAGCGCGCCGCTGTGGGTGGGGCCGCCGTCGGGGCCCTACCCGGATGCTTCCTACCAAGCCTTCAAGACGGCGGAGGCCTCGCGGCCCGCCGTGGTCTACGTGGGGGCCAACGACGGGATGCTGCACGCCTTCGATGCGACCTCCGGGTTCGAGCGCTTCGCCTTCGTCCCGAACGGCGTATACCCGGATCTGATGGCGCTGACGAGCCCGTCCTACAATCTCAATCACCTGTTCTATGTCGACGGGTCGCCCGCCGGCGGCGACGTGGAGTTCAGCGACGGTTCCTGGCACACGATCCTGGTGGGCGGGCTGAACCACGGCGGGAAGAGCGTCTACGCACTCGATATCACCAACCCGTCATCGGACGGTACGGAGTCGGGCCTGGCCTCCAACGTGCTGTGGGAATTTTCCAGCCCTTATCTGGGGTACAGCTACGGCCAGCCGCAGATCGCGCGCATTCCCTGGGGTTCCTCGGGTGGCACCAAATTCGTGGTGCTCTTCGGGTCGGGCTACAACAACACCGACCAAAATCCGTATCTGTTCGTGGTCGACCCGCAGACCGGGCAGTTGATCAAGCAGATCGATCTCTGCGCCGGTCAGCCCGCGAGCGTGTGCAATCCCAGCCGGTCCAACGGGACCGTCGGTGCAGCCATGGTCTATCCCGGGACCGACGGTACGGCGACGGCCGCGTACGCCGGCGATCTCCAGGGCAATCTTTGGAAGGTCGACTTCTCCTCCGGAAACAAGTCCACCTGGAAGGTTACCCTGCTGTTCCAGGCGACCGACTCCTCGGGTACGCCGCAACCGATCACCACCGAACCGGTCGTCAGCCTCCACCCGCTGTATCCCGGGAAACCCGGCTACATGGTCTACTTCGGCACCGGCCGGCTGCTCGGGCAGGCGGACCTGACGACCACCCAGACCCAGACGTTCTACGGTATCTGGGACAACGGCGTGACCTACCCGGTGCCGAAGTCGAAGCTGGTGCAGCAGACGATCACGGACGTGCCGCTGACCTCGCCGCCGCCCGGCGGGCCGACCTCGGTGCGTACGCTGACCGCCAACCCGATCAACTGGAACTCGGACCTGGGGTGGTACATGAACCTGCCCGATACCGGCGAGCGTCTGATCACCGATCCGCTGCTGGAGAGCGGGCGGGTGTTGTTCACCTCGTTCGTGCCGAACTCCGACCCCTGCAAGGGCGGCGGGACCAGCTGGCTGATGGTGGTCGATTACGCCAACGGGGGCGCGCTGACCCGACCCGAGATCGATCTCAACGGGGACGACCGGCTCAACAGCGCGGATCTCGTTTCCGGTCAGGTCCCGGCGGGGATCTCCCTCGGGCCCGGTCTGGCCTCCGCGCCGACGCTGATGGGCTACAAGAAGGGCGACGTCGGGGACGTCAAGCTCATCTCCGAGTCCAGCGGGAACATCCAGTCGGTCAAGGAGCGCGGCGGCGCCGCACAGAGCGGGCGCTGGTCGTGGTGGGAGGTTCAATGAGCCGCGCATCCCGCGGCGGAGGCGGTCCAACATGCGAAAGGTAGCGGTGTTGTTCGTAACGATTCTGCTGACGACGGCGTGGGCCGGGGTCCGGACATCGTCGGGTGCGGCGGTCTCCGGCTGCGCGAAGACCGACGACGTGGCCCCCACCGGTACGGAGCTGGCGCTGCGCATGATCGGTACTCCGCACCCTTGGGCCGGACAATCCGGTACCGAAGGCGCCCCCCGATCCGGACACGATGGGAAGCGCACGACCGACCAGGGGACGGAGAAGGGGCATGGGCGTAGGACGCAGCCCCGTCGCGACCGCGGGGAACGAAGCGATGGCTGACCCGATCGCGCGTCATGCCACGGACGGGTCGCCGCCTGCGCGGGCGGCACGGCGGCCCGGGCGCGAAGCGGGCGGTCCCGCGCGGGCCATGGTCGGATTCACCTTGATCGAACTCATGATCACGTTGGTCGTGCTCGCGATCCTGGTGGCGATCGCCTATCCCTCCTATCGTTCCCGGGTGATGGCCAGCCGGCGCTCGGACGCGCAGGTGCTGCTGGAGAAGGCGGCCGCCGACGAGGAGCGCTTCTACACCCTGTACAACACCTACACGGACGTGATCACCCCGCCCACGGGATGCGCCGGTTCGGCGTGCGGGCTGGCCTATCCGGGCACCGCCAGTCCCGAGGGGTACTACGACCTGTCGGTCAAACCGGGGAGCACGGGGGCGATCGCGAGCAGCTACGTGCTGACGGCGGCCCCGACGGCGAAAGGCGGCCAGGATCAGGACGTCTGCGGGAGCCTCACCCTGGACTCGGCCGGCCAACGCGGGTTTACGGGCTCGGGCGGCACGCTCGGGTCCTGCTGGTAGGGCGGCGTGCGCCGCCGGGCTCCGCGGGTGCGGGGTTTGTTATACTCGTTGCGCGGGCGATGGGGCCCCTGCCGGCCGGGTGCGGCGATGGACGAACAGGGACGGAACGATCGGATCCGGGTGTTGTTCTGCTGCATGGGCAACATCTGCCGCTCGCCGACGGCGGAGGGCGTGTTTCGCGCCCTGGTCGAGCGCGAGGGGCTGGCGGAGTACTTCGAGATCGACTCGGCCGGGACGCACGCCTATCACGTCGGCAAACCACCGGACGAGCGGGCGGCGCGCGCCGCCGAGCGGCGCGGGATCGACCTGAGCGGCATACGCGCCCGCCGGGTGTGCATCGAGGATTTCGAGTCCTTCGACTACATCCTGGCCATGGACCGCGAGAATCTCGAGGAACTCCAGGCCGCGTGCCCGGAGGAATACCGCGGGCGCCTGCGGTTGTTCCTCTCGTTCGTGCGCAATCCCGTCGCCCGCGAGGTGCCGGACCCCTACTATGGCGGTACCGGCGGTTTCGAGCGCGTACTGAGCCTTGTGGAGGAGGGCAGCCGCGCGCTGCTCGAGGCCCTCCGCCGGCGCCACGGGCTGCCCGCAGGCGACACGACCCGGGGGATGCAGGCCCGGTTCGGCCCGTAAGGCCCACCCTCCCGCTCGCGTCCCGGCAGACGCGAGCGGTTTCCTCCCCCGGCCTTCAGCCTCTCAGCCCTTCTCTTCGGGGACTGCCGCGCGCAACGGCCCGGCCTGCGACCCGTCGTCGCGGGGCGCCGGAGCATTCTCCTTGGGCGCGCGATCCCCGCCTTCGGGCGTCGTCGACGACGCCGGTCGCTCCGGGCCCGGGGGGTCCGCCGTCGTCCGCGACGGCGCCGATGCGGCGCCGCCCGCCCCCGCGGAGGGCACCGGCGAGTCGGCGCCGCGGGACGCAGACGCCCCTGCGCCGCCGGCCGGGGACCGTTGACCCGGATCGTCGGCTGTCACGCCCGCGGTCCCGCCGGGCGCGCCCGTCGGAGCGCTCGCGCGGTCCGCGCCGCCCTCAGGGCCCCCTCCAGAAGAGGCACTCGGGGATCCGGCCGGAGATCCTGCTGGAGACGCCCCGGGTTCGCGGCGCCGCCGACGTCCGCCACGGCGGCCGCGCCGGCTGGGGGGCCGGGTCGTCGTGCCCGGACCTTCGGCGCCCGCCGCCGGGGGGGCTCCGTCGGCGCCGGCGGCCGGCGGTGCGGGCCGCTCGGCGGCGGGGGCGTTCGGGGTGGACGTGGAGGTGGACGCCGGCCGTCCGTCGGGTTCGTTGCGCTCGCGCGTCGAGCCGGGGCCGCCGCCGCCCGCGGCGCCCCGCGTCATGTCCGCGGTGCCGCGGGGGCTAGAGGCGGGGCGCCCACGGCCCTGGGCGTTCCCGCTGCGGCGCGGCCGCCGCCGGGCGTTGCGCCCGTCGGCGCCGCGCTCGCTGCGTCCCGACGCCCCTGCGGGGCGCCGGGACGCGCCGCCGGTGCGTTCCGCGACCGGTGCCGGGGCCGTTTCCGGTTCGGCGACCGGTGCGGTGTCGGGAGCGAACAGGTTGGACCACAGCCGCCGCAGGAAGCCGCCGCCGCGCCCCGACTCCCCGGTCCGCGTCGATGCCGGCGACGCCGCGGGCGCCGGGCGCGCCGGTGCCGGGGCGCGCGGTGCGACGCTGCGCACCGCCGGGACCTCGGGCGCCTCGCGGGGCGCGACGAAGGGGAGTTCGGCCGCGGCCGGTTCGGGTGCGTGCACCATCCGGTAACTGGCCGTCCGGGCGGCATCGCCCTCGAGTTCGTCGCTGCGCAGCCGCTGCACCTCGAAGCGCGGCGTCTCGAAGGTCGGGTCCGGCACCACGAGGGCGGAGATCCCGTAGCGGAGTTCGATCTCCGCCAGGGCGTCGCGCTTCTCGTTGAGCAGATAGGTGCCCACCGGCACCGGCACCGTGGCGACGACGCGCGCGGTGCGGTCCTTCATGGCCTGCTCTTCGAGCAGGCGCAGGATCGAGAGGGCGAGGGACTCCACGCCACGGATCGTGCCCTGGCCGTTGCACCGCGGGCAGACCTCCAGCGCGGTCTCGCCCAGGGAGGTGCGCAGGCGCTGGCGCGACATCTCGAGCAGACCGAAGCGCGAGATGCGCCCGACCTGCACCCGTGCCCGATCGGCCTTGAGGGCGTCGCGCAGCCGGTTTTCCACTTCCCGCTGGTTGCGCGCGGGGCCCATGTCGATGAAGTCGATGACGATGAGCCCGCCGAGGTCGCGCAGCCGCAGCTGCCGGGCGATCTCCTCGGCCGCCTCGAGGTTGGTGTTCAGGGCGGTCTCTTCGATATCGCTGCCCTTGGTGGCGCGCGCCGAGTTGATGTCGATGGAGACCAGCGCCTCGGTGTGGTCGATGACCACGGCGCCGCCGGAGGGCAGCTGCACCGTGCGCTGAAACGCCGATTCGATCTGCGATTCGATCTGGAAGCGCGTGAACAGCGGGGTGCCGTCCTCGTAGCGCTTGAGTTTGCCGAGGTTTTGCGGCATCACCTGTTGCATGAATGCACGCGCCTGCTCGTAGGCCTCGGCCTGGTCGACGAGGATCTCGCCGATGTCAGCGGAGAGATAGTCGCGCAGGGCGCGGATCATGAGGTTGCTTTCCTGGAACACCAGGAACGGGGCGGGGCGCTCGTCCGCCGCCTTGCGGATGACCTCCCAGACGTGCAACAGGTAGTCGAGGTCCCACTGCAGCTCCTCCGCGGCACGGCCTACGCCCGCGGTACGCACGATCAGGCCCATGTCCTCGGGGATGTTGAGGGCGCTGACCGCGTCGCGCAGCAACTGGCGCTCCTCGCCCTCGATGCGGCGCGAGACGCCCCCGGCGCGCGGATTGTTCGGCATCAGGACGAGGTAGCGCCCGGCGAGACTGATGAAGGTGGTCAGCGCCGCGCCCTTGGTGCCGCGCTCCTCCTTGTCCACCTGGACGATGAGTTCCTGACCCTCGCGGATCGCGTCCTTGATCTGGACGCGGCCGCCGTCTTTGCCGGCCGCCGCGTCGAAGTAGGCGCGGGCGATCTCCTTGAACGGCAGGAATCCGTGCCGGTCGGCACCGTAATCGATGAAGGCGGCTTCGAGGCTCGGCTCGACGCGCGTGACCTTGCCTTTATAGATATTGGACTTCTTCTGTTCCCTCGAGACGGCCTCGATGTCGAGGTCGTAGAGGCGCTGGCCGTCCACCATGGCCACGCGCAACTCTTCCGGGTGAGTTGCGTTGATCAGCATACGCTTCATGATTTTGATCTCTCCGGCGCCCGCGGCGGATCCCCGCGAAGGGCCGCCGTGCGGACAGCGGCCGCGCCGGGTCCGTCGCGACCGGCTGCGATCCGCCGCCTGGCGGACGCCGCTCGGGGCGATGCGGGGCTCGAGGGGCCGCTGCCCCGGCCCGCATCGCGGGTCGGGGCGCGCTGTCTGATGGGACCAAGCGAGCGGCCAGCAACCAGAACCAGGCCGCGACGTACGCCGCGGCTCCCCGCCCTGCGTGCGTTTCGCGGGCGGTCGGGACGTGGGCGATGGCGTGCGGTCGGTCGGTCATGGCCGGTCAGTTTCCTGCCCTGTGCCGTACGGCCTTGCCGGACCGCACGGGGCTCCGCCTTCCTCCCGGTGCTGCGAGGTCGACCGTGCGCGAACCCGGATCGGGTCGGGCCGTCGTCCGGTCGCAGTGCCGGGGGCGGGAAAAAACCGAATCAGCGCCGCGCCGCGGATCGAAAGATCCCGCACGGCACACGGGAGGACTCCACGCAGAATCGTCCGGGCGGTCGCGACACCCTCGGGCCGGGCCGGGACGGTGCCGCGATCCCGGCCCACGGGGATCTGCTCCGTGCGGCACTCCCCGCACCGCATACGGAAGGCATGGAATCGACGTCGATTTCCCTTCCGCCGTGCAGGTCTTCGGGTGCCCGGACGGGCTGCGAGTCTCCGCAGCGACTATATCAGTGTTAGGGAGGCGCATCAATTGAGCCCGTCGAACTGGTATGATCGCGCGCGATGAGCGGCGAGTCGAACAGCGCCCGCGGCCCCGTCCGCACGGTCGTGGTGGACGCGGAGGAGGCCGGTCAGCGCATCGACAACTTTCTGGTGCGGCACATGAAGGGGGTGCCGCGCAGTCACGTCTACCGCGTGCTGCGCACCGGTCAGGTCCGCGTCAATCGCGGGCGGATCCGCGCCCACTACCGGGTGCGCGCCGGTGACGAGGTGCGGATCCCCCCGTTGCGCACGGGCGCGGAGCGCCCGCCGCCGGCCGCGGAGGACTCGGCCTGGCTGGAGGAGCGGATCCTCTACCGCGATGCCGATCTGCTCGTCCTGGACAAGCCGGCCGGGGTTGCCGTCCACGCCGGCTCCGGGATCGCCTATGGGGTGATCGAGCGCCTGCGCGCGCTCTATCCCCGGGAGCGCGGACTGGAACTCGTCCACCGCCTGGACCGGGATACGTCCGGCTGCCTGATGGTGGCGCGCAACCGCGCCGCACTGGGTATCGCGCACCGGGCACTGCGTGAAGGGCGCATGGAGAAGCGCTACCTGACCCTGGTGGCGGGACGCTGGGCGGGCGGTGAGCGGGAGATCCGCGCGCCGCTGTTGCGCGGCGTGGCGCACGGCGGCGAACGGCTCGTGGCGGTCGACGCGCGCGGCAAGGTCTCGGTGAGCCGTTTCCGTCCGCTGACCCGCTTCCGCGACGCGACCCTGATGGAGGTGGATCTGTCGACCGGACGGACGCACCAGATCCGCGCGCACGCCGCCCACAGCGGGCACCCGGTCGCCGGGGACGGGAAGTACGGCGATGCGGAATTCAACCGGCGCATGCGCGAGCTGGGGCTGCGGCGGCTGTTCCTGCATGCGCAGTTCGTCGCCCTCGACGCGGGGGACGGCCGGCGCGCCTGGAGCGCGAGTGCGCCGCTGCCCGATGACCTGCGCGCCGTGCTGGAGCGGCTGGAGGCGAAATGAGCGCACGTTACCGACTGTTGGTCTTCGACTGGGACGGCACGCTGATGGATTCGGCTGCGCACATCGTCGCCAGCATGCGCGCGGCCTTCCGCGAACTCGGCGCGCCGGAGCACGCCGAGGCGCGCCTGCGCGAGGTGATCGGGCTGGGGATGCACGAGGCGCTGGAGGCACTGTTTCCCGGTTGTGACGCGGCCTTCAAGCGCCGCTGCGCGGAACGCTACCGCGTGCGCTTTCTCGACACCCGCCGCCCACCGCAGTTGTTTCCAGGGGCCGCGGAGGTCCTGCGGGATCTCTCGGCGCAGGGGTATCTGCTCGCGGTTGCCACCGGCAAGAGCCGTCGCGGACTGGCGCGGGAACTGGAGCGCACCGGCCTGGGGGACCGCTTCCACGCCACGCGTTGCGCCGACGAGACCCGCTCCAAACCCGACCCCGCCATGCTCCGCGAGATCCTCGCGCAACTGGAGGTGCCCGCCGCCGAGGCGCTCGTCGTCGGCGACACCGAGTACGACCTCGAGATGGCGCGCAAGGCCGGGGCCGACGCACTCGCCGTCCTCTACGGCGTACACGATCGCCCGCGGCTGCTGCGCCAGGCCCCGGCGGGTTGCCTGCCGGCCATCGACCGGCTGCCGCAGTGGCTGGCCGCGCGCGCCGCGCCGGCGGAGGGGGAGCGCAGCGCCCGCGTGGCGGCGAGCGTTCAGAGGACCTGAACGCCCTCCGCTTCGAGCATGCGCGTGAGGCGGATGAGCGGCAGCCCCATGAGGGCGGTCGGATCATCCCCGGCGAGGCGCTCGAACAGGGCGATTCCCAGGCCCTCGGAGCGGAAGCTGCCGGCGCAGTTGAACGGCCGGTCACGCTCGAGGTAGCGGTCGATCTGCTCGCGGGTCAGGCGCCGGAAGACGACCTCGAAGGGCACGACGTCGGCCTGTATGCGTCCGCTCGCGCTGTCGAGAAGCGCGAGGCCGATGGCGAAGCGTACGCTGCGTCCGGAGGCGTGGAGGAGCTGCAGGCGTGCGTTCTCCGCATCGCCCGGTTTCCCGAGGATGCGCCCGGACAGCACCGCCACCTGGTCGGAGCCGATAATGAGGGCGTCGGGATGCGCCGGCGCCGCGGCCCGCGCCTTGGCCTGCGCGAGCCGTTTCACGAGCGCCTCGGGGGCCTCGTCGGGGTGCGGGGTCTCGTCGACTTCCGGGGCATGCACCGTGAACTCCAGGCGCAGGCGCGCGAGCAGCTCGCGCCGGTAAGGGGAAGTGGAAGCGAGCACCAGCGGGCGGGGGCTTGCGGGGTCCGGCCCGTTCACGGTGCGATCTCGATCAGCGTCTCGTCCGGATTCACCTTGTCTCCTTTGCCGACATGGACCGCCGCGACCGCGCCGGCGATCGGGGCCTGGATCTCGGTCTCCATCTTCATCGCCTCGCAGATCAGCAGCGGATCCCCGGCCGCGACGCGGTCACCGGCCTTGACCTTGACCTCGACGACGGTGCCCGGCATGGCCGTCGCCACGTGCCCGGGCCCGCTCGGTCGCGGCCGGCGGCTGCCCTGCACGCCGCCGGGGCGCCCACCCGCCGGTGTCGCCGCGGGCCCGTCCAGGGCCGCCACCAGAATCTCTTCGGGCATGCCGTCGACGTAGACGTAGAAGGGGCGCTGCTCGCGGTCCTGATGCCCGCTGCCGGTGACCTTGATGTGGTAGGTCTCCCCGTGAAGGGTGACGTTGAACTCGGTGGGTACCGCCGCCGGGGCGTGCGTCTGCGGAGTCTGCAGGGGCTCCGGGACCAGGGTGCCCGCGGCGCGCTGCTCGAGGAACTCGCGCCCCAGCTCCGGGAACATCGCCAGCGTCATCACGTCCTCGTCGCTACGGGCCAGCGCACCGGCCGATTCGCGCAGCGCGTCCATCTCCGGGGCGAGGGCGTCGGCCGGCCGGCCCTCCATCACCTCGGCGTTGCCGATCGCGAGCTGGCGCACGCGCTCGCTCACCGGTGCGGGCGGCCGCCCGTAGCGGCCCTGCAGATAGAGCTTGACTTCGTTGGTGATGGTCTTGTAGCGCGTGCCGGTGAGCACGTTGAGGAGCGCCTGCGTGCCGACGATCTGCGAGGTGGGGGTCACCAGGGGCGGATAGCCCAGGTCCTCGCGCACGCGTGGGATCTCGGCGAAGACCTCGTCGAGGCGTCCGAGCGCGTCCTGTTCGCGCAACTGCTGGTGCAGATTGCTGATCATCCCGCCGGGGATCTGGTTGATCTGCACGCGCGTGTCGGGCACGGTGTAGCCGCCCTCGAAGCGCTGGTACTTGCGCCGCACCTCCAGAAAGTAGGCGGCGATCGACTGGAGCAGCGCGAGGTCGAGCCCGGTGTCGTAAGGAGTGCCGCGCAGCGCCGCCACCAGGCTCTCGGTGGCCGGGTGGCTGGGGCCGTCGGCGAACGCGGAGATGGCCGTGTCGACACCCGTGCAGCCGTTTTCGATCGCCTTGAGGTGGGACATCGCCGCGAGTCCGGCGCTGTTGTGGCTGTGCAACTGCAGCGGCACGCGCACCGCCGCGCGCAGTTCGCGGAACAGCTCGGCGGCCACCATCGGCGTGAGCAGCCCGGCCATGTCCTTGACGACGATGCTGTCGCAGCCCATCGCCTCCAGCGCACGGCCCATTTCGACGAAGCGCGCCACGTCGTGGACCGGGCTGGTCGTGTAGCAGATCGTACCCTGCGCGTGCCGGCCGAGCGCCTTGACCGCCTTGACCGGCACCTCCAGATTGCGCACGTCGTTGAGCGCGTCGAAGATCCGGAACACATCGATGCCGTTGACCGCGGCGCGCTCGACGAAGGCCTTCACGACGTCATCGGGATAGTGGCGGTAGCCGAGCAGATTCTGGCCGCGCAGGAGCATCTGCAGCGGGGTCTTCGGCAGCGCCTCGCGCAGGCGGCGCAGGCGTTCCCAGGGGTCCTCCTTGAGGTAGCGAAGGCAGGCGTCGAAGGTGGCCCCGCCCCAGACCTCGAGCGAGCCGTAGCCCACCGCATCCAGGCGCGCGCAGGCCGGCAGCATGTCCTCCGTGCGCATGCGCGTGGCGATGAGCGACTGGTGCGCGTCGCGCAGGATGACGTCGGTGATCCGGACCGCTGGCATCTCGATCAGCCCCTCTCCCGGGAAACGGAACGGCCGCCTCAGAGCCCCGTCTGCGCGGCCAGGGCGGCTGCGATCGCCGCTGCCAGTTCGCGCCGCGGCCGGTGCTCGGCGTACTCGGCCAGTTCCGGATGGCGTTCCACGAAGCCCGTATCGAAGCGCCCGGCGCGAAACTCCGGATCCTCCAGGATCCGCAGGTGATAGGGGATGGTGGTGCGCACGCCGAACACGCCGATGTCGCGCAGGGCCCGCCGGGCGCGCCGCAGGACACCGTCCCAGTCGCGCGCCCAGACGGTGAGTTTGACACACATCGAGTCGTAGTAGGGGGGGATGTCGTAGCCGGTGTAGATCGCGCCGTCCGTACGTACCCCGGGCCCGCCGGGGGCGAAGTAGCGGGTGATGCGCCCGAAGCTCGGCAGGAAGTCGTTCTTGGGGTCCTCGGCGTTGATGCGGAACTCCATGGCCACGCCCTCGGCGCGCACGTCCTCCTGCGTGAACCCCAGGCGTTCCCCGTCGGCGATGCGGATCTGCTCCTGGACGATGTCGATCCCCGTGATCTCCTCGGTGACGGTGTGTTCGACCTGAAGCCGTGTGTTCATCTCCATGAACTGGACGCTTCCGTCTTCGCCGACGAGGAACTCGACCGTGCCGGCGTTCTCGTAGCCGGCGGCACGCGCGGCGCGCACCGCGAGCGCACCCAGCTCCGCCCGTCGTTCCGTATCGATCTGCGGCGAGGGCGCCATCTCGATGAGCTTCTGATGACGACGCTGGATCGAGCAGTCGCGCTCGAGCAGGTGGACGACGTTGCCGTGGCGGTCGGCGAGGATCTGCACCTCGATGTGGCGCGGGCGGTCGATGCACTTCTCCAGGAACACCTCGGCACGGCCGAAGGCCTTCTCCGCTTCCGAGAGCACGCGCTCGTAGTGACGGCGCAGCTCCGCCGGCGAGGCACACCGGCGGATGCCGCGCCCGCCGCCCCCGGAGGTCGCCTTGAGCATCACCGGGTAGCCGATTTCCCCGGCGATGGCGAGCGCCTCCGCGAGGTCGGTGACGTTGCCGTCGCTGCCCGGTGTCACCGGGATCCCCGCCCGGCGCATGGTGCGCCGGGCCTCGGTCTTGTCGCCCATCGCGCGGATCACGGCCGCGGGGGGGCCGACGAAACGTATCCCGCGCCGGTCGCAGGTCTCGGCGAGGAGCGGGTTCTCGGAGAGAAAGCCGTAGCCGGGGTGGATCGCGTCGCATCCGGTCGCGAGCGCGAGATCCACCAGGCGGTGGACGTTGAGGTAGCCGGCCACCGACTCGGGACCGATATGGTAGGCCTCGTCGGCCTTCTTGACGTGAAGGGCGTGGCGGTCGGCGTCGGTATAGACCGCCACCGAGGTGACGCCGCGTTCGGCGCAGGCGCGGGCAATGCGCACCGCGACCTCCCCGCGATTGGCGATCAGGAGCTTTCGGATCATGAAACCCACGCCGCCGGGTCCGCGCCGCCGGTGTCGGCGAAGCCGGGTGTCTCGACGCGCCCAGTTTCCACGGCCCTCCGCAGACCGTCAAGCCGGGGGCCGTGGCAGGCGGGATCTAGCCGCCCGTTTCTAAAGGAATTTTACTTTGACACCGCGGCGCAGACCGGCTATATTGCCGGGCTTGATGCCGAGGCGCCTACCGGACCGTGTCGATGCCCTGCGCCGCGCGGAGCAGGGGGTGGACCTGTGCGGTCACATCGCCCTGGCGCGCATGCCGCGGCTGACCGGTGCGTTGTGCGATCGGGAAGGGGAGGCCTACGCGGAACTGCGGTTCGACCGCGACCTGCAGGGAATCCGCTTCATCGCCGGGCGCGTCGCGGCCCGGTTGCGCATGACCTGCCAGCGCTGCCTCGAGCCGATGGAGGTGCGGGTCGAGCGCGAGCTGATGTTGGGTCTCGTGCGCACGGAGTCGGAGGCCGAGCGCCTGCCGGCGGAATACGAACCGCTCCTCGTGGGGTCGGCGCCGCTCGCGATCGCCGAGGCGGTCGAGGACGAGCTGATTCTCGGCCTGCCCTTGGTGGCGCTGCATGCCGAGGGCGAGCACTGCCCGGTTCGCACGCCCTATCGGGCCGGTGACGACGACGCCCGCAGGCACGGCGAGGGTCCGTTCGCCGTTCTGGAGCGGTTGAAGCGAGGGCATTAGCAGGCCCGTCCGGGACCGCTCGCCGTGCGGCGGCGGGACGACGAGGGGCGGGACGCGGTCGGCGGCGCGGGCGCCGGCGACGGAATGATTTGCAACGAAGTACCGGACGCCCGCGGCGGGCGGAAACTGGAGCCAGGAGCCATGGCAGTACAGAAATCCCGAAAGACCCCTTCGCGACGCGGCATGCGACGCGCCCACGACGCCCTCGAGGCGCCGGCGCTGTCGATCGAACCCACCACGGGCGAGACGCACCGGCGCCACCACGTCAGTCCCAGCGGTCACTATCGCGGCCGCAAGGTCGTGCCGGGCGAGGACGAGTAGTCCCGGGTCCCGGGGCGCCGATCCGTGTCTCCCTTCGATTACAGCCCGGTCCGCGCGCCGCGACCCAGTGCGTGCGGGCGGTGAGTACCGTGCGCACGATCGCCCTCGACGCGATGGGCGGGGACGAGGGTCACGAAGTCGTGGTCCCGGCGGCGTTGCGCGTGCTCGCCGAGCTGCCGGCGCTGCGCCTGGTGCTCGTGGGTCAGCGCGAAGTGCTCGAACCGGCGCTGTCCGGAGCGGGCGGGCGGCTACGCTCGCGGCTCGAGATCCATCACGCCTCGGAGCGGGTGGAGATGGACGACCTGCCTTCGCACGCCCTGCGCGCCAAGAAGGACTCCTCGATGCGCGTGGCCGTCAACCTGGTCAAGGAAGGCGCGGCGCAGGCCTGTGTGAGCGCCGGTAACACCGGGGCCCTGATGGCGATCTCGCGCTTCGTCCTCAAGACACTGCCGGGGGTGGACCGCCCCGCGATCATCTCGGCGCTGCCGTGCGCCAACGGGCATACCTATATGCTGGATCTCGGCGCCAATGTCGATTGCACCGCGGAGCAGTTGTTCGAATTCGCCGTGATGGGCGCGGCGCTGGTGCGCGCGGTGGACAACAATCCGCGGCCGCGGGTCGGGCTGCTGAACATCGGCGAGGAGGAGATCAAGGGCAACGAGCGGGTCCGCGAGGCGGCGCAGCTCCTGGCCGAGAGCACGCTGAACTACATCGGCTTCGTCGAGGGCGACGACGTCTACGCCGGGGCCGCGGACGTCGTGGTCTGCGACGGTTTCGTGGGCAACGTCGCGCTCAAGACCAGCGAGGGCGTCGCGCGCTTCATCGCCGACACCGTGAAGCAGGAATTCGGGCGCAATCTCTTCAACCGCCTCGCGGGGCTCGCCGCGTTGCCGGCGCTCAAAGGGCTGAAGGCGCGGATCGATCCGCGCCGCTACAACGGCGCCAGCCTGCTCGGACTGCAGGGGATCGTCGTCAAGAGCCACGGCGGCGCCGACGCCTTCGCCTTTGCCAACGCCATTCGCATCGCGAACGTCGAGGTCGACAAGGCGGTGCCCGACAAGATCCGCGACGGCCTGGCCGGCCTGCTGGCGGCGAGGCGGGCAGGTTGAGCTACGCGCGCATCACCGGGACCGGCGCCTGTCTCCCCGCAAAGGTGCTGACCAACGCCGATCTCGAGCGGATGGTCGAGACCTCCGATGCGTGGATCCGCGAGCGCACGGGGATCCGCGAGCGCCATGTCGCGGCGGAGGGGGAGACCACCTGCGACCTGGCGGAGGCGGCCGCCCGGCGGGCGCTGGATGCGGCGGGGATCGAGGCGCGCAAGATCGATCTCATCGTCGTCGCCACGACCACCCCCGACCGTGTGTTCCCGAGCACCGCCTGCCTGCTGCAGGCGCGCCTGGGGATCCACGGCTGCGCCGCCTTCGACGTGCAGGCGGTCTGTACCGGGTTCGTCTACGCCCTCGCGGTGGCGGAGAAATTCATCCGCACCGGGGCCGCCCGGCGGGCGCTGGTGGTCGGCGCGGAGACGCTCTCGCGCATCCTCGACTGGAACGATCGTTCGACCTGCGTGCTGTTCGGCGACGGGGCGGGGGCGGTGGTGCTCGAGGCGTCCGAGCGTGCGGGCATACTCTCCACGCATCTGCACGCCGACGGGCACTACGAACACCTCCTGACAGTGCCCGCGGGCATCTCCGAGCATCCGGAGCGCTTTCGAAGCGGCGAGGCGACGGTGCGTATGAAAGGCAACGAGGTCTTTCGGATGGCGGTGAACACCCTCGGGCGCATGGTGACCGAGGTGCTGCACGCCAACGGATTGAAGAAGGCGGACATCGACTGGCTGATCCCGCATCAGGCCAACATCCGCATCATCGCCGCCACCGCGCGCAAGCTCGACATGCCGATGGAGCGGGTCGTCGTCACCGTGGACCGCCACGGAAACACCTCCGCGGCGTCGATCCCGCTCGCGCTGGACACCGCGGTGCGCGACGGACGCGTGCAGCCGGGCGCCACCGTGCTGATGGAGGCCTTCGGCGGGGGCTTCACCTGGGGTGCGGCGCTGCTGCGATTCTGATCCGCGTACGCGCCCGTCCGGACCTTCCGGGCGGTCGCCGGCGGAACCGGTCGGGGATTGGTGAATGAGCGGACAGGATTCCACCCTTGCCATGGTGTTCCCGGGCCAGGGCTCGCAGGCGGTGGGCATGCTCGCTGCGCTGGCGCAGCGTCACCCGCAGGTGCGGGAGACCTTCGCCGAGGCCTCGGCCGTACTAGGCTACGACCTGTGGGCGATCGCCGCGAACGGGCCGGAGGCGGAGCTGAGCCGCACCGCCTGCACCCAGCCCGCGATGCTCGCGGCGGGGGTCGCCGTGTGGCGCGTGTGGCGCGCGGCCGGCGGTCCGGAACCGGCGGTCCTCGCCGGACACAGCCTGGGTGAGTACACCGCGCTCGTGTGCGCCGACGCGCTCGGCTTCGCCGACGCGGTGGCGCTGACCGAGGCGCGCGGCACCTGGATGCAGGAGGCGGTGCCCGAGGGGGTCGGGACGATGGCCGCGATCCTCGGGCTCGACGACGCGCGCGTGCGTGAGTTGTGCGCAGAGGCCGCGCAGGGGCGGGTCGTCGCCGCGGCGAACTACAATGCCCCCGGACAGGTGGTCATCGCGGGACATCGCGACGCGGTGGAACGGGCCGGCGGGCTCGCACGCGCCGCCGGCGCCCGGCGCGTGGTCACGCTGCCGGTGAGCGTACCCTCGCACTGCCCGTTGATGGGCGTGGCTGCACAGCGCCTGGCCGAACGCCTGGCGCAGACCGATCTGCGGGCGCCGCGCATCCCGGTCGTGCAAAACGCCGACGTGTGCGCGTTCGACGATCCCGCACAGATCCGCGCGGCGCTCGCGCGTCAGCTCGACCATCCGGTGCGCTGGGTGGAGAGCGTGCAGGCGATCGCCGGGCGCGGCGTGCGCACCGTGATCGAGGCCGGACCCGGCCGGGTCCTGGCCGGATTGATCCGGCGCATCGACCGCGGCCTGGAGGTTCGCTGCGTCGAGGATCCCGCCGGGCTCGACGCGGCCCTGGCCGCAGACGGCGGGAAATAGGGAAGGAGGTCGACGGTGACTACCCTGGAAAAGGAGATCGCGCTCGTGACCGGTGCCAGTCGCGGGATCGGGCGGGCGATCGCGCACGAGCTGGCCCGCTGCGGCGCCCACGTGATCGGCACCGCCACCGGGAAGGCGGGCGCCGAGGCCGTCGGTGCGGAACTCGCCGCGGTCGGTTCCGGGGAGGGGCGGGTGCTCGAGGTCGGGGACGCCGGAGCGATCGACGCCCTGATCGCGGATCTGGCGAAAGGCCCCGGGGCGCCCACGATCCTCGTGAACAACGCCGGCATCACGCGCGACAACCTGATGCTGCGCATGAAGGACGAGGAGTGGGACGATGTGCTGCGCGTCGATCTGAGCGCCGCCTTCCGCCTGTGCCGGGCGTGCCTGCGCCCGATGATGAAGGCGCGTCGCGGGCGCATCGTGAACGTGACCTCGGTGGTCGCGTACAGCGGCAACCCGGGACAGGTCAATTACTCGGCCGCGAAGGCCGGGCTCGTCGGTCTGACGCGCTCGCTCGCCCGCGAGGTCGGATCACGCGCGATCACCGTCAACGCGGTCGCGCCCGGCTTCATCGACACCGACATGACCCGCGGCCTGCCCGATGAGCAGCGGCGTGCACTGTTGGAGACCATCCCCCTGCAACGGCTCGGTACACCGGAGGAGGTGGCGCAGGTGGTGGCGTTTCTCGTCTCGCCCGCGGCCGCGTATATCACGGGCGCGACGCTGCACGTCAACGGAGGGATGTACATGGCCTGACCGGCCGATGGCCCCGTCCGTGCGCCGCGCGCGGGCCCGCCGCGCCGGGGAATTTCCACCGGATTCCGGTAACTTGGCCCGATGGGGGCGATACGGCCCCGGCATCTGTGGAACACGCAGTGCGGATTCACTACAATACCGCACGCATTTTTCAATCCTGTCTGGGAGGTTAGACCGCTCATGAGCAGTGTCGCAGAACGCGTCCAGAAGATCGTCGTGGAGCAGTTGGGCGTCAAGGACGAGGAAGTGACGCCCGATGCGTCGTTCGTCGACGATCTCGGCGCCGATTCCCTGGACACCGTCGAACTGGTGATGGCCCTGGAAGAGGAGTTCGAGTGCGAGATTCCCGACGAGGAGGCCGAAAAGATCACCACGGTCCAGCAGGCCGTCGACTACATCAACGCACACCTGAACTGAATCCCGCAGGAGAGGCTGGAACCCGTCCGGCAAGGACGTTCCCACGCGCGCTGCGGGCGACCGGGGGTCCTTACCCCGGCACCGGCGGTCGACGGGGAACGGGTTGCCCGGACAGCTTCCGGGCGGGCCGCGGTCACCGCCGTTGCGGGGCTGCGGCCCGTTGCTTTTGCGCAGGGTAGAGGGGAGGACTCTTGATCGGCAGACGTGTAGTCGTCACCGGGCTGGGGATCGTCTCCCCCGTCGGCAACACCGTCGGCGAGGCGTGGGAGAACATCCTTGCCGGGCGCAGCGGCATCGGCCCGATCACCCATTTCGACGTGTCCGACTTCGCCGTCCGTTTCGGTGGTACGGTCAAGGGTTTCGATCCGACCCTCCACCTATCGGCGAAGGATGCACGCAAGTGCGACCCGTTCATCCATTACGGGATCGCGGCCGCGCGCCAGGCCTTCGAGGACTCCGGCCTGGAAGTCACGGACGAAAACGCCGCGCGCATCGGCGTCGCGATCGGCTCGGGCATCGGCGGGCTGAGCTGGATCGAACGCGGGCATCAGTCGTATCTGGACGGAGGACCGCGGCGCATCTCGCCGTTCCTGATCCCGGGCAGCATCATCAATATGGTCTCCGGGAACCTCTCGATCCTGCTGGGGCTCAAGGGTCCGAACCTATCGGTGGTCTCGGCTTGTACCACCGGTACCCACAATATCGGCGAGGCGGCGCGCATCATCGCCTACGGCGATGCCGACGCGATGCTCGCCGGCGGCACCGAGATGGCGACGACCCCCACGGGGCTCGGCGGATTCGCCGCCGCGCGCGCCCTGTCGACGCGCAATGACGATCCGCAGCGGGCGAGCCGGCCCTGGGACCGTGATCGCGACGGTTTCGTGTTGAGCGACGGGGCCGGCGTGTTGATGCTCGAGGAGTACGAGTTCGCCCGCCGGCGCGGCGCCCGCATCTACGCCGAGATCGCCGGCTACGGCATGAGCGGCGATGCCTACCACATGACGCAGCCCTCGGAGGGCGGCGACGGCGCCCGCCGCTGCATGCTCAATGCGCTGCGCGACGCCGGGCTGGAACCGGCGGCGGTGGACTACATCAACGCCCACGGGACCTCCACGCCCGCGGGCGACCGGGCCGAGTGCGACGCGATCAAGGCCGCCTTCGGCGATCACGCGCGCCGCCTCGCCGTCAGCTCGACGAAATCGATGACCGGTCACACGCTGGGCGCGGCCGGGGGCATCGAGGCGGTGTTCACGGTGCTCGCGATCCGCGATCAGGTCGAGCCGCCGACGATCAACCTGGAGAACCCGGACCCGGAGTGCGATCTCGACTTCGTTCCGGGCACGGCGCGCGCGGCCAAGGTGCGTGTCGCACTGTCGAACTCCTTCGGCTTCGGCGGTACGAACGCGACACTGCTCCTGCGCGGGATCTAGTTTCCGCCACCGCCCATGTCGACGCACTCCCTGTCCGACCGCCCCGCGTCGGCCGGGATCAGCGAGCGGGTCCCGGTCCGCGGGATCGACCTGCTGGACCTGCACCGGCGTCATCCGGAACGCTACCCGGCATTGCTGGAGAGCGTCGCGCCCGGAACCCCAGCGGGCCGCTTCGATCTGCTGCTCGCCTTCCCCGGCCCCGCCCTGGCGCTGTTCGCGGACGGCAGACTGAGCGCGCCGCCGGGGATCGCCCGCAGCGGCGGATTTCTCGACGCGCTCGACCGTTGGTGGCGCGCCGAGGGTGGGGGTCGCGTCGCGCCGCCGACCCCGCCGCTGCCCTTCGGCGGTGGCTGGTTCGTGTACCTGGGCTACGAGTTGGCGGCGGAGGTCGAACCCCGTCTGTGCCTGCCGCCGGCCCCCGCGGACCTCCCGGTGGCGCTGGCGCTGCGTATCCCGGCCGCGATCGTCCGCGACCGGCTCTGCGACGCGGTACATCTGGTGGCGGAGGCGGGCGGCGAGGAGCTGGTGGCGCAAATGCACCGGGATCTGAGGACGTGCGCGCCCGTGCGGGAGGGCGCCGGTGCGGTGCTCGCCGCTCCGCTCGTCGAGGATCCCGCGCAGGCCTACCTCGACGGCGTCGAGCGCATCCGGCGCTATATCCGGGAGGGCGATGTCTTCCAGGTCAATCTGTCGCGCGCCTGGCGCGGGCGGCTGCTCCCAGGGGTCACGCCCGCGACGGTCTACGAGCGACTGCGGCGCCGAAATCCGGCGCCGTTCGCCGCCTTCGCGCGCTGGGGCGGTGCGGCGCTGATCGGCTCTTCCCCCGAACGGCTGGTGCGCGTATGCGGCCGGCGCGTGGAGACGCGTCCGATCGCCGGTACCCGCCCGCGGGTGGGGCCGGACCGGGCCGCGGCGCGGGCGCTCCTGGCGCACCCGAAGGAGCGCGCCGAACACGTGATGCTGGTGGACCTCGAGCGCAACGACCTCGGGCGCGTATGCGGCTACGGTAGCGTGCGGGTCGAGGAGTTGATGAAACTCGAGTCGTATGCGCACGTCCACCATATCGTATCGGCCATCGCGGGTGAGTTGCGCGCGGGGACGAGCCCCGCGGAGGTCATCCGCGCGGTCTTCCCCGGCGGCACCATCACCGGCTGTCCCAAGGTGCGCTGCATGGAGATCATCGCCGAACTCGAGACGGTGGGCCGCGGGGCCTACACGGGTTCGCTGGGCTACCTCGATCGCAGCGGGGACCTCGACTTGAACATCCTCATCCGCACCATGGTCCAATGCGGGGACCGCATCACCCTGCGCGCCGGGGCCGGGATCGTCGCCGATTCGGTGCCGGCGTACGAACTGGAGGAGACCCGGCACAAGGCGCGCGGCCTGGTCCTGGCGCTCGACGACACGGCGGCGGGCGGGCGGTGATGGCGGCCGGGACGGCCGCGACGGTACTGGTGAACGGGGTCCCGGGATCGGGGGTGGGTGCGGACGACCGCGGCCTGCTCTACGGCGACGGCCTGTTCGAGACCCTGGCGGTGCGCGCGGGGCGGCCGCTACATTGGGAGCGGCACCGGGCGCGCCTGGAGCGCGGCTGCAGGCGGCTCGCCATCGCCTGCCCGGACGCCGGGGTGCTGCGTGCGGAGGTGGAACACGTCGCCGGACCGTTCGCGCGCGGCGTGGTCAAGGTGGTGCTCACACGCGGGCCGGGCCCGCGCGGCTATCGACCCGCCGCCGGGGCGCCGACGCGGATCGTGAGCGCTCATTCGCCCCCGTCGTACCCGCCGGCGCGGGCGAGTGAGGGAGTGGCGGTGCGCTGGTGCGCCACGCGGCTCGGGCGCAACCCGGCGCTCGCCGGGCTCAAACACCTCAACCGCCTCGAGCAGGTGCTGGCGCGGGCGGAGTGGGACGAACCGGAGATCGCCGAGGGACTGATGCAGGACGACGGCGGTGCGGTCATCGAAGGGACGATGAGCAACCTGTTCGCCGTGTTCGACGGGGTGCTCGTCACACCGGATCTCTCCGAATGCGGGGTCGCGGGGATTACGCGCGAGCGCATCCTCGAACACGCGGGCGCGTTGGGTATCGCGGCGCAGGTGCGCCGCATCCCGGCGGAGGCGCTCGAAGCGGCGCAGGAGTTGTTCCTGTGTAACACGCTCATCGGGATCTGGCCGGTTCGGCGTCTCGCCGATCGCGAGTTCCGCGTCGGGCCGCTCGTGCGGCGCCTCGCGCAGGCGTTGAGCGAAGAAGACCGCGCCTGCGGTCCCTGAAGGAGTCCATCGCCGCGGTGCGTACGCTGCTCTACAAACTGCTCGGCCTGGCGATCCTCATCGGCAGTTTCGTCTTCGCCTGGGTCTATATGGACTATCAGGACTTCGTGCGTACGCCGCTCCCGCTGCACGGACATGCCTTGCATTTCGAGCTGCGCAACGGCACCTCGTTGCGCGCCCTGGCCGATGCCCTCACCGCGCGCGGGCTCGTCCGTCACCCCGACTACCTGGTATGGCTGGGCCGGCGGATGGGGGTCGCGCAGCGCCTGCAGAGCGGCGAGTACGAGTTCCCGCCGGGGACGACCCCGAGGACGCTCCTCACGCGAATCGCCCAGGGCAAGGTGGTTCAGCACGCCCTCACGATCATCGACGGCTGGACCTTCCGGGAGCTGATGGCGGCGGTGGATCGTTCGCAGGCCTTGACCCATACCCTGACCGGTTTGTCGGGGCGGCAGATCATGGCACGCCTGGGCAGCCCGGGACAGAGCCCGGAGGGCTGGTTCTTTCCCGACACCTATCGGTTCCCGCGCGGAACCACCGATCTGCAGTTCCTGGCGCGGGCCTACCGCCGCATGCGCACCGAACTGAACGCCCAATGGCGCACGCGCGCGACCGGGCTTCCGCTGCGCACCGCCTATCAGGCCCTGATCCTGGCCTCGATCGTGGAAAAGGAGACCGCGGTGCCCGCGGAGCGGGCCGAGATCGCCGGGGTATTCGAACGCCGGCTCGAACGCGGCATGCGTCTGCAGGCCGACCCCACCGTGATCTTCGGTCTGGGGCCGAAATTCGACGGCGACCTGACGAGCCGCGACCTCACGCGCTATACACCGTACAATACCTATCGGATCCCGGGCCTGCCCCCGACGCCGATCGCGATTCCCAGCCTCGCGGCGATCCATGCGGTTTTGCACCCGGCGCCGGGCAAGGCGCTGTACTTCGTGGCGCGCGGCGACGGGACACACGTCTTCTCGGACACGCTGGCGGAGCACGACCGGGCCGTGCGGCGCTATCTCCTCAGGGAGCGCCACGGCGGCGCCCGCGGCGGGGGATCGAAGCGGCGGCCCGCGGGGACAGCCGGCGGGTGATGTGGGGGGGCGTCGGCGGCGCACGAGGAAAGGCCTCGATGGCGGGACGATTCATCACCGTGGAAGGGATCGAGGGCGTAGGCAAGTCGACCCAGATCGACTTCCTGCGCGGCCTCCTGGAGGCGCGCGGCGTCCCGGTCACCGTCACGCGCGAGCCCGGGGGGACTCCGCTGGGGGAGGCGATCCGCTCGCTGCTGCTCGACCGGCGCCACACCGGCATGGCGGCGGACACCGAGTTGCTGCTCATGTTCGCGGCGCGGGCACAGCATCTCGCCGAGGTGATCCGCCCGGCGCTGGCGGCGGGTCGCTGGGTCCTGTGCGACCGCTTCACCGACGCGACCTATGCCTATCAGGGGGCCGGTCGCGGCATCGGGCCCGGCCGCATCGCCGTCCTCGAGGACTTCGTCCAGGACGGCCTGCGGCCCGATCTCACCATCCTGCTCGACGCCCCGGTGGCGACCGGCCTCGCACGGGCCGGGCGGCGCGGACCGGGCGACCGTTTCGAGCGCGAGACGGTGAATTTCTTCGAACGCGTGCGCGCGGGCTATCTGCAGCGCGCGTCCGCCGAGCCCGGGCGCTTCCGCGTGATCGACGCCGGCCGCCGACGCGGGGAAGTGGAGGCCGCGCTGGCTCAAGTCCTGGACGGCTACTGTCGAAGCATCGGGAAGGGCGCATGAGGCCGCGGTGGAAGGCGAGTGTGAATTACGGGCCGGTCCCGGGGCGGAGCCGATGAGTTCGACGCCCCCGTGGTGGGACGACGCCTGGCGGTACCTGCAACGGCGCCGGGAGAGCGGGCGTCTGCCGCACGCAGTGTTGCTCGCCGGCCCGCAGGGGATCGGGAAGGGGGCCTTTGCGGAGGAGTGGGCGCGCGCACTCCTGTGCGAGACTCCGGTCGCGGGGGGTCGGGCCTGCGGTCGTTGCCGCGCCTGCCGCCTGAGCGCCGCGGGCACGCATCCGGACCGGTTCCGTCTCGATCCGGTCGAGGGGCGGGCGATTCCCATCGACGCGGTCCGTGCACTGTGCGGGTTCCTGACCCTGAGCGGAAACTACGGCGGCTGGCGCGTGGCGCTCATCGTCGGCGCCGAACGCATGACGATCGCGGCAGCCAATGCGCTCCTCAAGACGCTCGAGGAGCCCGGAGCGCGCACCATGCTCCTACTGGTCAGCGACCGCGCCGGTATGCTGCCCGCCACGGTGCGCAGCCGCTGTCAGCGCATCGTATTCCCGCTGCCGCCGCGCGCCGCCGCCCTCGCCTGGTTGAATGCGAACGCCGGCGGCGAGGAGGTGGACGGCGCGCTGGCGCGGGCTGGGGGGGCGCCGTTCGCGGCCCTGGAGTGGATCCGCTCGGGGGCCGAGGACCCGCGCCCCGAGCTGGTGCGGGAACTCGCCGCCGTCGCGGGCGGGCGCACAGACCCGGCCGCCGCCGCGCAGCGCTGTGCGGCGCGCGGCGCCGGCGAGACCCTGCGGTGGTTGTCGTCCTGCGTCATGGATATGGTACGCTTGCGCTGCAGTTCGCAGCCGGCGGTGTTGCGTCACCCGGACCTGCGCGAACCGCTGCAGCGCCTGGCGGCGGCGTGCCCGCCGCAGCGCCTGTTTCGCTATCTGGACCGCCTCGGCGCGGGGGAGCGCGAAGCGGCCGGGTCGATGAACGACCAACTGCTGCTCGAGGACGTATTCATCGAATGGCGGGAGCTGTCGGCGCCCCTTCGCCGGGGGCGCGGGTGACGGCGCGGCGTCCACGCGGAGAGTGAGACACGGGATGGCGGAACCGAAGGCCCCGCGGGGCGGTCAGCGGCAGGGGATCCTGTCGCTGACCATCAAGGACAAGAGCGCCCTCTATGCGGCGTACATGCCCTATGTGAAGGGCGGCGGCCTGTTCATCCCGACCGCCAAGCAGTATCAGCTCGGCGACGAGCTGTTCATCCTGCTCTCGCTGATGGAGGAGGCCGAAAAGGTTCCCATCGTCGGGCGCGTCGTCTGGATCACGCCCAAGGGGGCGCAGGGCAATCGTCCGGCGGGGATCGGCATTCAGTTCAGCGACAAGGACGGGGGCGTCGCCCGCAAGAAGATCGAGACCTACCTGGCGGGCGCCCTCGAATCCGACCGCTCCACCCACACGATGTAAGCCGCGGTCCCGCTCCGGGGCGCCCGCGCCGGAAGGCGAGATGCTCGTCGACTCCCACTGCCACCTCGATCTGCTGGAACCCGACCGCTACGAAGGTGGCCTGCCCGGCGTGCTCGAGGCCGCGCGCGCCCACGGCGTCGGCCATATGCTGTGCGTGGCCGTGAATCTGGACCGCTACCCGGCGATGCGCGCGCTCGTCGATCCCCTGCCGGGCGTGAGCGTCTCGGTCGGGCTCCACCCCAACGAGCACAGCGCCGGCGAACCCGACGAGGCGCAGCTCGCGGCGCTCGCGCGGGACCCCGCGGTGGTGGCCGTCGGCGAAACGGGGCTCGACTATTACCGCAGCGAAGGTGACCTCGAATGGCAGCGGGAACGTTTCCGTACGCATATCCGCGCCGCCCGTCGTGTGAACAAACCCCTCATCGTACACAGCCGCGCAGCGCGCGCCGACACGCTGCGCATCCTCGCCGAGGAGGATGCGGGCGCGGTCGGCGGGGTCATGCACTGCTTCGCCGAGGACTGGGAGACGGCGCGGCGCGCACTCGATCTCGGCCTGCATATCTCGTTTTCCGGGATCGTGACGTTTCGCAGCGCGCTGGAGCTGCAGGACGTGGCGCGCCGGGTGCCGCTGGACCGGATGCTGGTGGAGACCGACTCGCCGTACCTTGCCCCGGTGCCGTTTCGCGGGCGGCCGAATCAGCCGGGCTATGTCCATCACGTCGCCGCGCGCATCGGCGAGCTTCGCGGTATTCCGTTCGCACAGGTCGCCGAGCGGACGACGGAGAACTTCCATGCCCTGTTCGCCGTTGCGGCGGCGGGCGCCGCGACGGTTCCAACCTGAAGGCGGTTACGGCGCCCGGGGGATTTCGGTCGATGGCGGACAAACATTTTCTCGTAGCGCTGTTCGCCGATCAGGACGGCGCCCACCGCGCCGTCGAGGCGGCCATCGAGGCCGGCGCGCCGATGGACCGGATCTCCGTCCTCGGCCGGCTCGAGCGGGAAGGCGACGACGTGCTCGGCCTCCTGCACCCCGGCCTCGGCGAGGAGGTGAAGGTGTGGGCGACGAGCGGCGCGCTTTGGGGCGGACTGCTCGGGATGCTGGCGGGAGCCGCGGGCCTGTTCCTGTTTCCGGGCGTGGGCGCGGTCCTGATCGTGGGCCCCCTGGTCGAGGCCGTGGTGGGCGGTGCGACGGGGGCCGTGCTCGGGGGCGGTGCGCTGGCCGGCGCGGCCGCCTGGTCGCACCTCGCGCATGCGCTTCACCGCCACGGGTTGCCGGAGGCGGTCCTCCACGATCTGCACCGGGCGGTGGAATCGGGAAATCACCTCGTCATCCTCCAGGGCGCCGCCCCCGCCGAGGTGGAGGCCTTTCGCGGCGCCCTCGAGCGCGGGCACCCGTTGCGTCTCGAACGCCTTCCCTGACGGCCCTCCGCGGCAGTCGGTCGGGCTGGGCCTGATCGGCCCGGAGGCGTGTGGCCGCGCTCCCACCGACCGCCGTCGGTCCCGCGCGTTTCCCAGAATTGGCGTGAAATTTGCTGTGTACCGCACTGGTTTTGACCAGGGAGGACGAATCCGCGTGCCGGCCGCCACCCGGCGGCCGCCGGCGGAGCAGCAAAATTATGAATCGTGCCAGCGGGTTCCACTCGATGCTGCGGGCCTTTGTGCCGCTCCTGCTGCTGTTGATCGCCTACGCGGTCGGGCGGCAATGGTTCACCGCCTCCGGCCTGAGGTTGCCCCCGATCCCGGCGGTCCTCGGTCCCATGCTGGCGGCCTGCGCCGGGATCCTGTCGCTGGCCGCGTATCAGCATCGACGCGAGGGGCAACGGCTCGGCGTGGGCGTCGGCTTGCTGCTCGCGGCCGCTTTGGAGTTGCAAGGCCCGGGGCAACTCGCGGCCGCGCTGTCGCCGGCCCCGCTCGGCACCAGTGACCCGACACTCGCCGCCGTCCTGGTCCTCGCCACGTGCCTGTGGCTGGCGCGCATCCTCACCGGTTGGGATCCGACACTGCGCCGGCGACGGACCCTCGTCACCCTCGGCGCGAGCGCGGGCCTCGGCGCCACGGCGCCGTGGGTGATTCTGTGGCTGGGACCGCTCGCCGCCGCCACGCTGCTGTTCCTCGCCGGGGTCTGGGCCGGTCGTCATCGCCGCAACGGGCGGTTCGACTACTGGCTGTGGCAGGCCGGACTCTGGGGTACGGTGCTGGGGGCCGCGGCACTGGCGACGCACCGGACCGTCGCCGGCGGCGGTGTGGATATCCTGTACGCGTTGCTGCTCTTCGGCGCGTGGCGCGATCTGGCGCCCGCGCCCGCCACCGACGCGAAACCGGCGCCGGAAGCCGCAGCCATGAACGCAATGCTGGCGCTGCCCGCCGAGCGACTCGACGAGCGCGAGTGGTTCGCGGCGCTCCTCGAACCGCTGTGTGCCCTCACCTCCAGCCCGTACGGGATCCTCGGCGAGGTCGTGTACCCCGATCACGGACGACCCCGGTTCTCCCTGCGCGGCGTCATGACGGACGGCGTATTCGATCTCGAGGCCATGGAGGTCGACGACCCCCAGACGGCATTGGGTCGCGTGTGCGCGGCGGGTGCGCCCCTCGTGCGCAACGGGCGCTGCGACGAGGGCCCCGAACGCGGGCTGCCGCCCGGGCATCCGGCGATCGATTCGCTCCTGGTGATTCCCCTCCATGCGGGTGGCGAACTGGTGGGCGTGGCGGCACTCGCCAACCGCCGGCACGGCTATTCGCAGGCGGACGCGGAGCGGCTGCGCCCGTTGGCGTCCCTCTGCGGGTTGCTGATGCGGGCGCGGGGTGACGCCCGCGGACGGCGCGCGGCGCAGGCCGCAGTGCGCGGGAATCTGGCGGCCATGGAGGCCTCCGTCGACGGGATGGCGATCGTCGACGAGGACGGGCGCTACACCTACGCGAATCGTGCCCTGGCCCGGCTGCACGGCGTCGCCGACGGGGCGCAGTTGCTCGGTCGTACGTGGCGATCGCTGTACGACGAACGCGAACTGGAGCGCTTCGGGCGGGAGATCCTCCCGCCGTTCATGGCGCACCGCCACTGGCGCGGGGAGTGTATCGGCCGGCGTGCCGACGGCAGCACCTTCCCGCAGGAACTCTCGCTCACCGCGATGCCCGACGGGGGGATGGTCTTCGTCGTCCGCGACATCACCGAGCGCAAGCTCGCCGAGGGACGCATCCACCACCTGGCCAACTATGATGCCCTGACCGGGCTGCCGAACCGTCGGCTGTTGCACGAGCGTGTCGGCCGGGCGCTGGTTCAGGCGCGGCGCGCGGGGCGTATCCTGGCGGTGCTGTTCATCGACCTCGACCACTTCAAGCCGGTCAACGATACCCTCGGCCACGAGGCCGGCGACGCCCTGCTCAAGGCGGTCGGATCGCGGCTCGCCGGCGCGGTGCGGGAGAGCGATGTGGTCGCACGTATCGGCGGTGACGAGTTCGTCGTCGCCCTGACCAACCTGGCGCACGAGCGGGATGCGGTGGTGGTCGTGGAGAAGTTGCGTGCGGCCCTCGCCGCACCGCTGGAACTGGAAGGGCGATCTGTGCGGGTCGCGGCAAGTATCGGCGTCAGTCTGTATCCGGGCGACGGCACCGAGATCGACGTGCTGATCCGCAAGGCCGACGATGCGATGTATCGCGCGAAGGCGGCCGGGCGCGCCACCTATTCCTTCCACGGCCAGGCGGTCGCCGCGCGTGTCAACGAGCGCCTGAACCTGGAAAGGAGTCTGCGTCGCGCGGTGGATCACGGGGAGTTTGCGCTGCACTACCTGCCGACGACGGATATCGGCGCCTGCCGTCCGATCGGCCTGGAGGCGCTGCTGCGCTGGGATCATCCCGAGCTTGGGCGCGTACTGCCTTCCAACTTCCTGCCGTTCGCCGAGGAGTCCGGGCTCATCGGGCCGATCGGCGCCTGGGTGCTGGAGGAGGTCTGCCGCCGGGCGCGTGCACTGACGGACCACGGCGTCCGCGGACTTCATCTCGCCCTGAACCTCTCCACGCGCCAGTTCCTCGACCCGACCCTGGTGCAGATGCTGGGCGACGCCCTGCAGCGGGCCGGCGCCGACCCGTGCCGGCTGGCCGTCGACGTGGCCGAGCGGACCCTCAGCGAACCGGCCGACCCGAAGCTCGCGCGCACGCTGGGCGGCCTGCGCGAGCTGGGCGTCCGGCTCCATCTCGACAACTACGGCACCGGGGCTGTCACCGCCCCCCAACTGCGCCGCTACGCACCGCAGGCGCTGAAGATCGACCGCAGCTTTGTGCGGAAGATCCTCAAGGATCCGGATTGCGTCGTGGTCGTGACGGCGATCGTCGCGATGGCCAAGCCGCTGGGGATCGACGTCATCGCCGAAGGGGTGGAGAGTGCCGAGCAGCTCGCGCGGTTGCGGGAACTGCGCTGCGACGGGGTGCAGGGGCACTACGTCAGCAAGCCGCTGGACTGGGAGGACACGCTGCGGTGGGTCTCCGCCCGGCCGGCGGGAGCGGCCTCGCGGGCGGGTTGAGCGCGGTGATCCGTGGTCACCGGGGTAGGTCACCGGGGTCAGAGTCACCGCCTCCAAGGCCGCGGCGGGATCCCGCCACGTCATCCCGGGCGCTGACTCCGACCCCTTGGGCTCGGTGGGTCGGAGTCGGGACGCGCGGGAGGAAACCGCGGGGCCGCGCGCTGTACGTCGACGTGCCGACTCTGACGCCGGACCGCCCGTCGATGCGCGAGTCGCGGCTCACCATTCCCGCCAGTGGCCCGGAACCCAGTGCCAGTGGCGGTGCCACCCCCAACCGCGCAGGACCCAGTGGCCGGGAATCCAACGCGCATAGGGGACCGGGCGCCGCGCCCAGTAGCCCTTGATCCACACCCAGTCGTCGCCGCGCCGGATCCAGTGACCACGGATCCAGACGGCGCCGGGGAAGGGTGCGACGCCGACGACCTCGACCCGCGCCGGTGGCGGGGGCACGGCGACGTTCAGTTCCGCTTCACCGCTGGCCGGAACGGCGCAGCCGGCTAGGGCCAGCGTCGCGAGCAAAACAGAAAACCGTAACTTAGTAAGTAACATATAGAATACTCCTCATGTATCACATACGAACCTGGATCCCGAGCTGCCCGCGCGGCGCCGTGTTCGTGTCGGCCCGGCCTCGTGGTGACCGGGGTCAGCGTGGTCATCGGGGTCAGAGTCATCGCCCCCAAGGCCGCGGCGGGATCCCGCCACGCCATCCTCCGGGCGCTGACTCCGACCCCTCGTCCGCGCGGGGTCGGAGTCGGGACGCGCGGGAGGAAACCGGGGGGCCCCGCGCCGCACGGGGCGTGCCGACTCTGACCCCCCGCTGCCCCGCGCAGCACGAGGCGTACCGACTCTGTCCCCCCGCTGCCCCGCGCAGCACGAGGCGTACCGACTCTGTCCCCGGACACATCACCTTTACGCAAGCAAGCCGTCGAGACCTTTGTGGCCGCGTCCGAATCCCGGCAACACCCGCTCGCGCGCGTGCGGGGAGAGCCCGAGGTGGTTCGCGAGCAGGACGTCGATGACGGACCGGAAGTCGGTGGTCACGGCGAGATCGCGGCCCTGATACAGGGCCGATTCGGCGAGTCCCGGCCACGTCCCGTAGACGCGGCCGCCGCGCACTGCACCGCCGAGGACCCAGTGGACGTTGCCGTGGCCGTGGTCGGTGCCGCGATTGCCGTTCTCATGTGCCGTGCGGCCGAACTCGGAGACGACCAGGACCACTGTCTCGCGCCAGCTTCGCCCGAGGGCCGCGCGCAGGGCCATCAGGCCCCGGCCGAGGGGCGCGAGGCGCGCGGCGAGCGTCCCCTGTGCCGCGCCTTCGTCGACGTGCGTGTCCCAACCGCCGAGCGAGAAGAACACCAGCCGCAAGTGGCGATCCCCCGCCATGATCCGCCCCGCGCGCTCGGCGTCGCCCGGAAAGCCGGCCGGGTCGCCGGCGCCGTTGTCGGCGTCGGCTCCCTCCCGTCGCGCCGCGGCCAGCAGGGTGGCGCGGGTGTGCAGGGCTTCGGCGTAGATCTCACCCAGGCGCGGATCGTCGCGGTAGAGCGGATCGAAGGCGCGGCGCACGGGGTCGCGGTCCAGCGGTTGCGGACGCAGCGCGCCGCGTCCCGCGGGAAAGGTCGTCGTCGGCGCCGGGCCGCGCACGATGAGGGGTTCGTTCGCGCCGAAGGCCACGGTCTGCGCCGCATGGCGCAGGTCGAGCGCGGCGGCCAGACGGTTGAGCCATCCGCTGCGCGTGGTGCGCACGCCGGGTGTGGCGGTCTCCATGTAGGCCTGGGCCTCGAAGTGCGAGCGATCGGGGTCCGGTGAACCGCAGGCGTGGACGAAGGCGAGTTCGCGCCGGCGCCAGAGATCCAGGAGCGGACTCAGCGCCGGATGCAGCCCGAAGCGCCCGTCGAGGTCCAGGACCCCGCCGCGCCCGCCCGGCTGCGCCAGCGCGATGGTCGGGCGGTATTCGTGGTACTCGTCCTCCGTATACGGCACGACGACGTTGAGCCCGTCAGCCGCGCCGCGCAGGAACACCACGGCGAGCCGCGGACCGGGGGCCGTCGCGCGGGCCGCCCACCCCCAAGCGGTGCTTCTCCAGCCCAGGGTGCCCGCGGCCGCCAGCTTCAGGAACGCGCGTCGCCGCATGCCTTCGACTCCTGTCAGCAATACTGCATCGCGGGCGCACCCAGGCGCACGGCGGGGCGCAACCGTTGCGGGGCCGCCGCCCACGCCGCCCGCTCGCGCCGTCCCCAAAAGGAATCCCCGGCGGCGGGGGCGATGATGACATAGGGCTCGCCGCGCGGGCGCCCGGGGTCGAGCGGCAGCCAGCCGCCCCCCAGGGCGACCGCGAAGTCGAGCCGCGCCGCCAGGGCATCGGGCGAGAGCCAGGCCGAGGCGGTGCTCGGCCAGCCGTTCGGGCTCAGGCAGCCGTAGAGGGGTTGCCCCAGGCGGCGCAGGATGCCGATGAGCGGACGGAACTCCCGCACCTCGCAGCCGCAGGCGCGCAAGGTCGCCAATACATAGCGGTACGGCGTGCGGAACTTGTCGCGCCGCGCGGCCGCGCGCGCGAACGCGGGGTGCTCGATCATCGCCCCGGTCAGCGCGCGCAGATCGCCCTTCGACGAGAGGAAGTTCGCCGCCATGTGATCCACGAGCGCGTCGGCGGGCCGGTCGGCGACGAAATAACGCGCCATCTCGCGGCTCACGTGCCGGGCGGTGGCGGGATGAGCGGCGAGAAAATCGAGGAACGCGAACACCTCGGCCTCGCCGCCGGAAAAGCGCCTCCCCAGCACGGTCTGGGATGAAAAATCGTGGCGGTCCGGGTCGAACGCAAAGCCCGTGCGCCGATCCAGGCCCCAGCCGGTGAGCAGGTGCGTCGCCCCGGCCACATCGGCCTGGGTGTAACCCAGGCCGATGGTGTGGAGTTCCATCACCTCGCGCGCGTAGTTCTCGTTGAGCCCGCGCATGCGCCCGCGCGCGCCCGGGGAACCGGGTGCGGTATTGAGCCAGTTGTCGAGATAGAAGAGCATCGCCGGGTGGCGCGCCGTGGCGAGCAGCAGATCGCGGAAGCGGCCGAATACGTGCGGGCGGATCGCCTGCGTCTCGAAGGCGCCCACCCACAAACGGCACAGCCCCTTGCCGGCGAAGACGTTGAAGTGGTTGAACCAGAAGTCCACGAGCAGCTCGCGCAACTGCCAGGGGCTGTGCAGGCCGCGCAGCACGCGGGCGGCGAAGGCCTGGCGATAGATCGTGCGCGCGCGCCGACGATACTCGCGCCGAACCTGCGGATCGCGGCGTTGCGCACGCGGCGGCAGATAGCGGTCGAAGAGCGCTTTCGGGGTCAACTCCAGGGTTTCGAGCGCGGCGAGGCGCGTGCGCAACGCGGCCGGCTCGGACCCGGGATGGAGTTGGGCGTGCAGCCAGGGGTCGGGATCCCCGAGGTCCGCCTCCCGACGGTCCCAGGGGGCCCACCCCAGCGTCAACCGCTCGTACAGCGCCGACGATGCGATCCGCACGGACATGGCCTCGATTCCGCCGCTCCCGGATGAATCAACGCGCGACCGCCGATGCGGTTGACACCGGTTGACGAGGCGCGGGACCCATGCGCCCGGGTTGGCCCCCCTCCGTGCCGTTTGCGTCATCGGCGGTACGACACGGCCCGGCGTCCGTGCATGCTTGCCGTTGCCACGTACGGTCGCGCAACGTTCGTCCGCGATTGCACCGATAGGGCGGCATGCGGTAGATTCGGGCCGCCGGACGAAGGATCGCCATCGCTTACGCGGTGCGCATGCCGGCTTTGCACGAGAACAAACGACGGCAAGGAGGGGCCGCGATGACATCACCGGAGGAACCGACGCCGTCCATCCGGCGGCCGCGCGCCCGGGGCCGGCTCGCCGCGCGCATCCGCGCGCTGCGCCTTCGCCACCGCTGGTCGCAGGAGGTGCTGGCCCGGCTGTCCGGCCTGCACCGCAGCTACATCGGCTCGGTCGAGCGCGCCGAACGCAACATCAGCCTGGACAACATCGAGAAGATCGCCGACGCCTTCGGGCTTCCGGTGTACGAGCTGTTGCGCACGCAGACCGGTCCGCAGGGCGCGTCCGCCGCGGCGGGCGAGGAGACGCCGCTGCGCCCCGGTTAGGTGCGGCTCTCGGAAAGGAACTCGCTGCGACTCGATCCTGGACCGGGGGAGGTCGCATCGGCCGACACGGAGGACGGCGGTGAAGCACTACCATCCCAACTTCAACAAGCGCTCCCGGCTCGGCAGGACCCCGGAACTCGATCCCGACGGCGTGCATGCGACGTTGCCGCCTCTGGACCCCGCGTCCCTGCCGCGGAGACTGGCCGAGTCGCTGCGGATCAATAACGATTTCTTTCCGTGTTTCGATTGGGTCTTTCCGCCGCCGGTGGTAACCAAGTCCCAGCCGCCGGATACGACGGCGGAACTGTTCTCCCGGTCCTCTCCGATGCGGGATCGCTTCAGCCTGTATCTGCATACTCCGTTTTGCCGGACGCTGTGCCGGTTCTGCTACTACGCCGTGCTCCCGGGGCGCGGGATCGAGCAGGCAGCCACGTATGTCGATTACCTGATCCGCGAAATGGCGCTCTACAGGGAGGCGGTCTCCGATCGCGTGTGCGAATCGGTGTACCTCGGCGGCGGCACGCCGACGTTTCTCGATGACGCCCTCCTGGAGCGGTTGTTTGCGGCGCTGCGGCGCAACTTCAGGCTCGAGCCCGACGCCGAGATCACGGTGGAATCCGCGCCGGGTACGCTGCCCCGGACCAAGGTCCGGCTGCTGCGCGATCTGGGCGTGACCCGCCTGAGCTACGGGATCCAGACCCTCGACGAGCGGCTGCTTGCGGCCCTCAATCGCGACTATTCCGTGCGTGAGGCGATCGGCGAACTCGACGACGCGGTGACCCAGATCGGCAACGTGAATGTCGATACGATGTACGGATTCGAAGGGGAGGCCGCGGATACGCTGATGCGGACGCTGCTTCGTTTCCACCAGGTCGGCGTCCCCGGGTTCTCGATCTACGCGCTCGACAGCCAGCGCAACCGGCCCAAGGACGAACTGCTTCCCCCTAAAGACCCGGACTACGCCGGAAAGATCCGCCGCTTCTCCGAGGCCGAGGCGCTGCTCGCCGACCTCGGCTACCGGCGCGTCCTGCAGAACGTGTTCGTCGATCCCGCGCGCGGGTCCTATCGCCATCAGCTTCGGCGCTGGGACAACCTGCCGCTGGTCGCCCTGGGCATCAACGCCCAGGGCTACGCCCCGCGCCGGCCGTATCAGAACATCGCTGCCCTCAAGGGGTACTACGCAGCCATCGATGCGGGGCGGGCGCCGATCGCCACCGTCGACGACCTGACTCCGGAGATGGACGCCTGCCGCGAACTGACGAGCAAACTGCGCTTCACGTTCGCAGGCACGCGTGAGCTCGAGTACAAGTACGGAGTCGACTTCGCCCGCACCTTCCATGATCTGACCGCGGCGCTTGCGGACCTCGGATACCTCGCGGTCGACGGCGACGCGATGCGGATGACGGCCAAGGCGGCCTACTACAACAATCTCATTCCCATGCTCTACGCGCCGGACGCCTTCAAGGAGCAGCTGCTCGGCCTCCCGGAAGAGTATCTTGAAGCGTTCCCGGTCCCGGCGGTCCTCACCCGCCTCGGGCGCACGGAGTCGGTGCCCCTGCACCTGCCGGAGACCGGGGCACGCATCGAGCGGCGCGCGCGCTTCGACCGGCGCAAGGACACCTCGCGCCGTCCGGGAAGCAGCCGCCGCGGGGCGGACCGCTACCGGGCGTGGCTACCGGTGCACGGGACGGCCGCCGGGACGCAGCGTGGCCGGCCGCCGGTGTGAGCCCGCCGCGCGGCGCTCTCAGCTGGCGCCGACACCGGGCGGGTCCACCGCGCGCGGGCGGCGGTGCTCGTCGAGTGCGACGTAGGTGATGCGCGCCTCGGCGACCTTGATATGGTCGCCGACGCCCTTGCGCCCGCGGTCGCGCTCTACGAAGACGGTGACGTCGACGGTGAGTGAGGTGTTTCCCACGCGTACGACCTGCGAGTAGAAGCTCACCAGGTCGGCGACGTAGACGGGTTCCAGGAACACGAACGAGTTGACGGCGACGGTGACGACGCGCCCGCGCGCGCGCCGGTAGGCGGCGATGCTCCCGGCGACGTCGGCCTGCGCCATCAGCCAGCCGCCGAAGACGTCACCGGCGGCATTGGTGTCGCGCGGCATGGGGGCCACGCGCAGGGCCAGTTCCCCGTGTGCGGACGACCGATCCTCGTCGCTCATCGTCAGTGTCCCTCGTAGAGCTCGTCCACGAGATCGGCATGGTGCTCCAGGATCTCGCGGCGGCGCAGTTTCATCGTCGGGGTCATCAGGTTCGCCTCGATGGTCCAGGGCTCGAGCAGCAGCGCGGCGCGCCGCACCTGGGCGTAGCCGGGAAAGGCGGAGAGGCGCCGGCCGATACGCTCCAGCACCGCGGTCTGGACCGCCTCCGCCCGCAGCGAGGCCGGATCCTCCGGATCGAGTCCGCGCTGCGCGGCCAGTGTACGCCAGGCGTCGGCGTTCAGGACCGCCAGGGCCGTCAGATAGGGCCGCCCCTCGCCGAGCACCATGATCTGCTCGAACAGCGGATCCAGGGCGATCGCCAGTTCCATGTCCGCGGGCGGCACCTTCTCGCCGTTGGCGAGCACGATGATCTCCTTGAGACGCCCGGTGATATAGACGCGACCGTCCTCGATACGCGCGGTGTCGCCGGTGTGCAGCCAACCCTCGGCGTCGATCATCTGTGCCGTCGCCTCGGGCCGGTTCCAGTAGCCGAGCATCACGTTGGGACCCCGGGCGAGGAGTTCGCCGCCCGCGCCGATGCGCACCTCGACCCCGTCGAGCGGCGGGCCGACGCCGGCGGGGTCGTTGTCGTGGGTGCGGTTCACGGCGATCACCGGGCTGGCCTCCGTCAGGCCGTAGCCCTGCAGGAGTTCGAGGCCCAGACCGATGAACAGGCGCGCCACCTCCAGGGAGAGCGGGGCGCCGCCGCAGATCGCCGCGCGCATGCGCCCGCCGAGGCGCTGCATGACCTTGCGCGAGACCACCCGTTGCAGTAGGGGCCAGAGCAGGAACGAGGGCCGCCACGGCCCCCGCCGCTGGCGGTGGAGGAACCGGGCCCAACCCACGGAGACGGTCAGCGCAAACAGCCGCCGTGCCGTCGGCGGACGTTCCTCGAGCTGCGCGCGCAGGCGATTGTACACGCGCTCGTAGATGCGCGGGACCGAGATCAGCACCGTCGGACGCTGTCCCTCGAGGTCCTCGGCGAGCTGGGGGATGGAACGCGCGAAGGCGACGCTCGCCCCGCTCATCATCGGCAGGTAGTAGCCCGCGGTTCGCTCGAGCATGTGTGAGAGCGGCAGGAACGACAGGAAGCGGTCGTCCGGTTCCGCGGGCACGGCGCATACGCTCGCGAAGGTGTTGGTGAGGATGTTGCGGTGGCTCAGGACCACCCCTTTCGGTTTGCCGGTCGTCCCCGACGTGTAGACGATGGTCGCTGGAGTCGCGGGGTCGAGGGCGCGCGCCGCGAACGCGGGCGCGGCTTCGGGGAGCCATGCGGAGAGCGGGCGCAGGCGCGGATCTTCGTCGACGACCGGGTCGCGGGTGACGATCCGCTGCAGGTCCGGGAGATCGCCCAGCAGCGGTTGCAGCCGGTGCCAGTGTTCGGTCCCCTCGATCAGCAGCACGCGCACCCCGGCGTCGCCGAGCACGTAGGCGGTGTTCTCCGGGCGGTCCTCCACGTAGAGCGGGACCACGACGAGGCCGAGGCCGAGTGCGGCCTGATCCCAGGCCACCCACTCATGCGAGTTGCGCAGCATCACGGCGACGCGGTCGCCTGCCGCGAGCCCCTCCGCCGCGAAGGCCTGTTGGTGGCGGGCGGCGAGTCGTGCAATGTCGTGCCAGCGATAGTCAACCCAGCGGCCCGCCGCCGCGTCGTACTCACGGTAGGCGGTCGTGTCCGGGGCGCGGTGCACGCGCTCGCGGAAAAGCCCGGCCAGGGTGCCGGCCTGTTCGGGGGTGATGAAGTAGTCGCGGGGGCCGCTCATCGAAACCTCAAAGGTTCAGTGTCGACCACCCCGTGTCCGGCGCGAACCGCGCGCCATACGCCTTCTCCAGCCGTTGCAGGCGCTGCGTGAGGGCGCCGACGCCCTGTTCGCGGATGTACTCGACCGGCCCGCCGCGAAACGGGGCGAAGCCGGTGCCGAAGATCATGCCCGCGTCGACGAGGTCAGGGCCGTCGACGATCCGCTCGCGCAGGCACGCGACCGCCTCGTCGAGCATCGGCAGGATCAGGCGATCGGTGAGATCGTCGGGTGGGGCGCCGCCCTTGTCCGGCGCCGGCTTGACGGGCTTGCCCTTGGGGTACTCGTAGAAGCCGCGGCCGCTCTTGCGCCCGAGTCGTCCCGCCGCCACCAGCCCGCGCAGGCGCTCCGGGACCGTCCCGCCGAGGCGCTCGGCGAGGATGCCGGCCACCGACAGGCACACGTCCAGTCCGACCGCGTCGGCCAGCTCGAGCGGCCCCATGGGCATGCCGAAACGCACCGCCGCGCGGTCGATCCACGCCCCGGGCACGCCCTCGGACTCGAGCGTGACCGCCTCGAGCAGATAGGGCATGAGGATGCGGTTGACGAGGAAGCCGGGCGCGCTCCGGACCGGCAGGGGCAGGCGGTCGATACGCCGGGCAAAGGCCGCCGCGCGCGCCGCCACCTCGGGCGCGGTCTGCGGCCCCGAGACCACCTCGACCAACGGCATCTTCGCGACCGGATTGAAGAAGTGCAGCCCCACGAGGCGTTCGGGGGCGTCGAGCGCCTGCGCCAGGCTCTCCAGCGGGATGCTGGAGGTGTTGGTGGCGATCAGCGCATCGGGCTTCAGGCGCGGCACGATCTCGCGGAAGAGGGCGGACTTGGCCTGCTCGTCCTCGAAGATCGCCTCGATCACCACGTCCGCGTGCGCCGCGCCGGCGCCGCGCAGGTCCGGGATGAGGCGGTCCATGGCGGCCTGGACCGCGCGCGGCTCCTTGAGCCGTTTGCGATAGAGCCCGTGCGCACGCGCAATCGCGCGCCCCAGGTTCTCGCGGTTGCTCTCCTGCACCGTGACGCGCAGACCCTGCAGCGCGCACCAGGCGGCGATGTCCCCGCCCATGACGCCGCCGCCGACGACGTGCACGTGGTGCGGGTCGTAGCCGTCCAGGCGCCCGGCCGACTTGAGCCGCTCGCGCAGGAAGAACGCGCGCACCAGATTGCGCGCCGTGCGCGTGAGGATCAGGCGCGCGACCGAATCGGCCTCGGCCTCGTACATGCGGCGCGGCTGGTCGGCGTAGCGCTCCCAGATCTCGATCAGCGCGTAAGGCGCCGGGTAGTGCTCCTTCGGCGCCTTGGCCGCGACCTTGCGCCGCAGGTAGCGCGCGAGCCACGGACGCACCAGGGCGTTGCCCGCCGCGCGCGCCGTCAGGCCCGGTCGCTGCGGCGACGGCGGATTGAGCACCAGCGAACGCGCCGCCGCACGCAGATGGCGCAGGGGCGCGACATGGTCGACCAGGCCGATGCGCCGGGCCGCGCGCGCGCTCACCGTGCGTCCGGTGAGCATCAGGTCCATCGCCGCGGGGGCTCCGAGCGTGCGCACGGCGCGCACGCTGCCGCCGAAGCCGGGGTGGATCCCCAGCATCACTTCCGGCAGTCCGAGGCGCGTCGCCGGTGCGTCCTCGGCGACGCGGTAACGGCAGGCCAGCGACAGTTCCAGCCCGCCGCCGAGGCAGAAGCCGTGGATCATGGCGACCGTGGGGAAGGGCAGGGCGTCGATGCGGTCCATCACCCCCTGCCCGGCGCCGATCGCACGGCGCGCGTCGCTGGCGTCGGTCAGCTTGGTGAACTCCGAGACGTCGGCGCCGGCGATGAAGCCGTTGGCCTTGTCCGACAGAAACACCAGGCCGCGCGGGGCGCGTGACTCGATCTCGCCGAGCAGGCCCTGCAGCTCCTGCAGGACCTCGGCCGAGAGGACGTTCGTCGCCGCGTCGGCCTTGTCCAGGTGCAGCCACACGATCCCGTCGCCGTCGGTCTCGGTGTACCAGTGGGTCCCTCGGATCTCCTCGACCATGCCGTTGCTACCCCGCGTCCCGTTCCACCAGCATGGCGCCGCCCTGGCCGCCGCCGATACACAGCGTGGCGACGCCGCGCCGCCCGCCCGTGCGTTCCAGCACCCGCAGCGTGTGCAGTACGATCCGCGCGCCGGTGGCGCCCACCGGATGCCCGAGCGCGACCGCGCCGCCGTCCACGTTCAGGCGTGCCGGATCGAGCGCACCCAGCGCGCCCTCGAGCCCAAGCTCCGTGCGGCAGTAGTCCTCGTCCTCCCAGGCCGCGAGGCACGCCAGGACCTGGGCGGCGAAGGCCTCGTTGATCTCCCAGCAGTCCACGTCCTGCAGCCCGAGGCCGTGGCGTTGCAGCAGCGGCGTGCTCGCGTGCACCGGCCCGAGTCCCATCTGCGCCGGATCGAGGGCGGCCCAACTGCAGTCCACGATGCGGCCGAGCACGGGCAGGCGATGGCGGCGCACGGCCTCGCGCGAGGCGAGGATCAGCCACGCCGCGCCGTCCGTGATCTGGGCGCTGTTTCCGGCGGTGACGTTGCCGAAGGGGCGGTCGAAGACCGGCCGCAGGCGCGCGAGCTTTTCCGGATCGCTGTCGCGCCGCAGTCCGTCGTCGGCGTCGTGACAGCGCCCGGTCGCATCGAAGATCGGCTCGATCTCCTCCGCCAGGCGCCCCGCGTCCTGCGCCTCGGCGAGACGCCGGTGGCTCTCCAGCGCGAACCGGTCCATGGCCGCGCGCGTGATCCCGAACCGGTAGGCGAGATTCTCCGCCGTCTGTCCCATCGACAGCCCGACCACCGGATCGGTGAGCCCGCGCAGCAGACCGATGATGACCCGGAAATGCTGCGGGCGTAGCCGCGCCAGCACACGCGCGCGCTGTCCGGCGCTGCGCGCCCCGCGCCATGCCCCCAGCCAGGCGACCATCGCCTCGCTGAGCAGCACCGGCGCGTGGCTCATGGCCTCGACCCCGCCGGCGAGGACCAGTTGCGAGCGCCCGTCGGCGATGCTGCGCGCGGCGCAGTCGAGGGCCTGCATCCCGGAGGCGCAGTTGCGCTGCACGGTCCAGCCCGGGACGCGGTCGCCGCAACCCAGGCGCAGGGCGGCGATGCGACCGATGTTGGCCTCGTCGGCGCTCGGCATGACGCAACCGAGGATCACCTCGTCGAGTTCGGGCGGTTCGAAGGGTTGGCGCGCCAGCAGCGGACGCCCCGCGGCGACGGCGAGATCGGCCGCCGCGAACGGACCGGGACGGTCCTTCGCCTTCAGAAACGGCGTGCGGCTCCCGTCGACGACATAGACGGCACGCCGGGAATAGCCCTGACGTCTTTGTTGTGCCATAGCACCTCCTGGCGCCGCTTACGGCCGTCGTCGGCCGCTTGTTGTTCGGGGCCCAGTGCCCTCGTTTGCGTATCCGGCAGCGTCCTAGGCGGACGCGCCGCGCGCGTCGGTCTGCACAACCGCGCCGGGGACGCCGCCGAGGCCGAAGTCCGGGGGAAAGTCGTCCACGGTGATCGCCTCGTAGCGGGCCGCATGCGCCTCGCGCAGGGTCGCGGCCTCCTCCTCGGTGATCAATCCCTGGGCGAGCCCCGCCGCGATCAGCGCGTCGGCGTCGGCGTCCGGGAGCACGCCCTGCTTGACCGCCTCGTGCAGCCGCCGCTCCACCGGCTCGGCCTCGAGCACCCGGGCGAGTGCGTACTCCAGGCGCCCGATGGTCTGCGTCCGATCGTCCGGAATGAAGATCCCCTCCGTGAGCCGGTGGCGGGTCGGAGAGGGCTCCAGGAGCAGGGCGGCGGCGCGATGGGTCAGGTCGTCGCGCGGCGGCCGGTAGCGGGCGCCGAGCGGGAAGATAAGCGCGTAGAGCAGCCAGGCGACGGGCCGGTTGGGGAAGTTGCGCAGCAGGCCGAGCAGGGCGTCCTGCGTACGGTACAGGGAGTCGGCGCATGCCCAGTCGAGCAGGGGCAGGTCGGAGCGGTGGGCGCCCTGGTCGCGATAGTGGTGCAGGCATGCCGATACGAGGTAGAGGTGACTGAGCACGTCGCCGAGGCGCGCCGAGAGGCGCTCGCGCCGTTTGAGGCTGCCGCCGAGGACGATCATCGCCGCGTCCGAGGCGAGCGCCAGGGCCGCGCTCATGCGCGTGACCTGCCGCGCCCAGCGGCGCGACTCCCGGGGACCCGGTACCGGCAACAGATGCGCCCCGCCCAGGCCGAGCACGAATGCGCGCACGACGTTGCTCAGGATGAAGCCGATATGACCGAACAGCGCCCGATCGAAGGCCCGTGCGCCGCGCCCGGCGTCGCGTTCGGCGACCGCCTCCATCTCCTGCAGGACATAGGGGTGACAGCGGATGGCGCCCTGGCCGAAGATGATCATATTGCGGGTGAGGATGTTCGCGCCCTCCACCGTGATGCTGATGGGCACCCCCTGGTACCCGCGCCCCATCACGTTGCGCGGTCCGAGGCAGATGCCCGCGCCGCCGAGGACGTCCATGGCGTCGTTGGTCACGGTACGCATCCGCTCCGTCAGGTGGTACTTGGCGATCGCCGAGAGGACCGCGGGCTTGGCCCCACGATCGACCGCGCCGGTGGTCACGCGCCGCACCGCATCCATGAGGTAGGCGGTCCCGGCGATACGCCCGAGCGCCTCTTCGACGCCCTCGAACTGGCTGATGGGCACCTTGAACTGCCGGCGCACGCGCGCATATGCGCCGACGGCGCACGCGGCGACCTTGCCGGCGGAGGTACTCAACGCCGGCAGCGAGATCGATCGGCCGTCGGCGAGGCATTCCATCAACATGCGCCAACCCTGTCCGGCGCGGTCCACGCCGCCGATGATCCAGTCGAGGGGGATGAATACGTCCTTGCCCTGGGTGGGCCCGTTCTGGAAGGGGATGTCCAGCGGCAGGTGGCGCCTCCCGGTGACCACCCCCGGCGTGTCGGTCGGGATGAGCGCGAGCGTGATTCCCAACGCTTCCTGCTTTCCGAGGAGGTGATCCGGGTCGTAGAGCTTGAACGCCAGGCCGAGCACGGTCGCTACCGGGGCGAGCGTAATGTAGCGTTTGTTCCAGTTGAGGCGGATCCCGGTGATCTCGCGCCCCTGGAAGGTCCCGCGACAGACGACACCGTTGTCGGGCATCGAGGCCGCGTCGCTGCCGGCCTCCGGCGCCGTGAGGGCGAAGCAGGGGACCTCCTCGCCGCGCGCGAGGCGCGGGAGGTAGTAGCGCTTCTGCTCGTCGGTGCCGTATTCGAGCAGGAGCTGCGCCGGACCGAGCGAATTGGGGACCATCACCGTGGTCGCTGCGGTGATGCTGCGGCTGGCGACCTTCATGACCACCGTCGAGTGCGCGAGCGCGGAAAAGCCCAATCCGCCGTAGGCGCGGGGGATGATCATCCCGAAGAACCCCTGCGTCTTCAGGAACCGCCAGACCTCCGGGGGGAGATCGCGGTCGTGGTGCGTGATGCGCCAGTCGTCGAGCATCCGGCACAGTTCCTCGACGGGTCCGTCGAGGAAGGCCTGCTCGCGTTCCGACAGCCGCGGCGGATCGGCATCCAGCAGACGCTGCCAGCGCGGGCGCCCGCTGAACAGCTCGGCGTCCCACCACACGCTGCCCGCTTCGAGCGCCTCGCGCTCGGTGGCGGACATGGTCGGGAGTACCGTGCGGAAGAGACTGAACACAGGATCGCTGATCCAGCGCCGGCGCAGTTGCGGGACGTTGAGCACAACGCCGATCGCGCCGAGGATCAACCACAGGGGGATCACGGCCCAAAGGGTGGTGCCGGCCGCCGTCAGGCCGACGAGCCAGGCGGCGATCGCGAGCGTGGACCAGATCAGCGGGATCCGCAGGTAGGCGAGGGCGCCCGCAAGTACCACGATACCGATCGTCCAGGCGGCGGCGCTCATCCGGGATCCCCCCGCTTCTTGGCGTGAAGCGCGGAAGTCAGGTGACCTAAGGGTCGCAACAATGCCCCCAGCCCCCGCGCCGCGCCAGCGGCCGTCACATCACCGGTATCGGCGCGCGGGTCCGACTCCGGTGCGACACCGGATCCGCCCGGAGGCAACGCACCAACGACCGACGTCGCGCGCGCAACCGCTTCCGGCAACGGATCCGGAAGATAACAATCGTTCTCGGCGTTGCACACCCGCCCCGACTCGTCCCAGGGCAGCTTGCGATACGAGGCCAGTTCGTTGATCCCCAGATACGGATACTTGATGATCTCGAAGTAGGGAGAATAGTCGAAATCCCGCGGAGTGAACAGGCGGAAGTTGCGCTGATAGAGCCGCACGCCGCCTCCCGGCAGGCGTTCCATGATCGGCAGGATGGGGAAGTGGACCGCACCGAAGGCTTCGGCCAGCATCGACGAGCAGACGGTGCGCGTGGGCGCGCCGGCGTTGTGTTCGAACAGGGTCGAACGCCAACGCCGCGGCAGAAAACTGTACGGGAACAGAAAGCGCGCGAGGTCGAGCAACTGACGCACGTCGTAATCCGAGCCGAGTCGGGAGACCGCACGCGCAATGACCTTCTGTGCGTCGGCGGGGGCGAGGGCGCCGGGGCGGCAGATGCGCAGGTGTTCCGAGCGGTACTTGGTGATCGGGTTGACCAGCGTCCCTTCGCCGAGCAGCGCCTCGACGAGCAGTTGCTCGTTCGGGTCCCCGTCATAGCATTCGAGCACCCGTTCGCGGACCGCGGGATCGGCGATGTCGTGGACCCGACCGATATAGAGGGCCGCATGGGTCCAGGGGCTCTGGGTGATCAGCTTGATGACGTCGCTGACCCGGCTGCGGCCCTCGACGAGGATCACGTCGCCCGGCCGGATCTCGAAGCGCAGCCGGTCGAAATCGCACAACGTCGTCGTGCACGCCGGCCCGCGGTCGCGCGTGAGCCAGGCGCTGATCCTTCTACCGAGTGACTCTGTCAGCCGAAGCCCCATGGTCACTCCATCGTCCAAACTGTAGGGCCGGACTTCCCTGGCCGATCAAGCTGTAGGGCCGGGCTTGCCCGGCCGACGCCGTCCAACGAACCCTATGATGTATTTGATATTTTAGACCTCATCCGACGGAGCATGGTTGCATCCAACCGCCCGGGGTCCGGAGGGGCCCGACAGGTTAGCGGCCGAGCGGCCCTCAGTACTGAGTCGCGGAACCGACCCGAAACCTTCCGCCTGCGACGGGAATCCGGCCTCAGCCGCCGTGGGAAAACTTATAAATAAGATTAGAAGTAGACTCCAATTGACTTTCTTTCGTGTAAAAATGCGGAGATAGTCGAATGCCGCCCCCACGCAGCGCGCATTGCACCCCCGCGGCCCGAAGGGCCTCGAACTGGATGCGCGGCTCGACGTGGCGGGGGCGATAGGTCAGGATCCCCGCACGCCGCGCCGGGTCTCCGGGCGACAGCACCTCCAGTTCATCAAATTTCGACAGTTTGTCATGTAACCAATTCATTTTGCGTTTTAGTTCTGATTCCACACGGGTCATTCCGACGGTCTCGAGCAGGCCCAGACTGGCCTCCAGCCCGTGGATCCCCAGCATGTTCGGGCTCCCGCACTCGAAGCGCTGCGCGGTGCGGGCCGGCTCCCAGTCGCGGCGGTCGAAATCCCCGGCGTGCTCGACCATGTGCCAGCCGTACTGCCGCAACGCGATCCGCTCGCGCAGCTCGGGGCGAACGTAGAAAAGCGCGAGGCCCTCGGGGCCCAGCATCCACTTGTGTCCGTCGGCGGTCACGAAATCGGCTCCGATCGCCTGCACGTCGAACGCGACGGCCCCGAGCGCTTGGATCGCATCCACGCAGAACAGCACGCCGCGCCGCCGGCATTCGCGCCCCAGGCGTTCCAGATCGAGCCGCAGCCCGTCGCCGTACTGGACCGCGCTCACACTGAGCAGGCGGGTATCCCGATCCAGGGCCGCGATCAACGCGGCCTCGGGATCCGGCGCGCCGGTCAGGGCGACCGCACCCACCGACACCCCCAGCGGGGCCAGCGATTCCCAGACGATGCGATTGGAGGGGAATTCCTCCCGCGCGGTGACGATCCGGTCGCCGGCCCGCCAGTCGAGACCGTAGGCGACCACCGACAGGCCCTCGGAGGTGCTCTTGAGCAGCGCGATGTCGTCTTTGGACGCGGCGTTGAGCAGCCGTGCGAGCCGGGTCCGCAGCCGTGTTTCGGTCTCGACCCAGACCGGGTAGTTGCGCGAGCCGAAACGCGCGTTCTCCTCGGCGAACGCACTCACGGCGGCGGCGGTGCGCCTGGGCCAGGGGGCTACGGCGGCGTGATTGAGGTAAATGAGATCGGGATCGAGTGCGAATTCGTCATCGTCATCCATGGGAACGGACCGGCCGTTGGCGGGCTTTCAATGGTACCCGATCGGGGACGGGAAGTAGATCGGGTCCCGGCTCGGTACGCGGCCATCTCGCGGACCACATCCCGAAACCCGCGGCCATCAGGCTTCAGAGCGCGCGATCTCCCAGGCGTGAATCGCATGCATGCGAGTCTCGCCCCACTGGTAGCCGCCCAGCCCGCCGGATTGCCTGATGACGCGATGGCAGGGGATGACGAATGCGACGGGATTTGCACCCACCGCCGATCCAACCGCCCTCGCGGAATGGGGATGCCCGATCACCCTGGCCACGTCCCCGTAGCTCACGACCCGCCCCGCGGGTATCTTCATCAACGCCTTCCATACGTTGATCTGAAAATTCGTGCCATGGACATGCAGCGAGAGCGGCCTGTCCGGCTTTCCGCCCTCACCGAAGATGACGTTGACCAGGCCGCGCGTCCGTGCGGGATTCCGGCGCAGGGCGGCATGCGGCCATGATCTGTGTAAGCGGCCCGGCTGCCCATCGTCTCCGGGACCCGCGAGGAACGAGAGGCTGCAGATCCCCCGAGGGGTGGCGGCGATAAAGACCCTTCCGAACGGGCTACGATGAATACCATGTTCGATGATCATGCCCGCGCCGCCCGTCTTGTATTCGCCCGGCGTCACGGCTTCCAGACGGACGAAGTGGTCGTGCAGGCGCGACGCACTGCTCAAGCCGATGGCGTCGGAGACCTCAAGCAGAGGCTTCGCTTGGCGCAGGAGCGCCTTGGCATGCTCCAGCGTCAGGATCTGCAGAAATCGTTTCGGCGTCACCCCCGTCCAACGGCAGAACAGGCGTTGGAAATGGTAAGGACTCAGGTGAACATGCATGGCAATCTCGCCCAAGGTCGGCTGGCTGCCCGCCCGGTCGGCAATGAACTCGATTGCCTTGGCGATGCGGCGGTAGTCCGACGATGCCGCTTCAGGTTCAGACTTCATGTTCAGGTTCAGACTTCACCGGTCCGCTCACCCGGGGACGCGCGGCCGACATGAGGACCGTGGGCCGCATCCAAATATTCAGATCAAAGGCCGATGGCGGAAGTATCAGGATCCGACCCGGAACACTCAATCCGGATCTTGCGGTTGCGCCGGGCGGTCCGGGCGACCGCACCGAACGATTCCTGTCCTGTATGGTTCGTATAATGTATATTATGTTAAATAACTGCGGGGGTAGGCCCATCGATAGGAGCCGGACGACCGCTGCCCCCGGTCCCCCATCCCCTTCACCCGGCGGTCGGTGGATACTCGGGGTACGTCGGGAGTCCCGCCGCGGGGCAGGACCACTCGGCGCGGGAGTCCCAGAAGATGTGGCCCTGCGGCCGGAGGCCGGGATCGGTGTCGAGGGAACCCGCCGGGATCACGACCATTTCGAGTTCGGCCGCGACGCGCGGGAGCGGGCTGCCGCACTCGGCGCAGAAGCTGGTCGCGAACCGTTCCGCTTCGGGGAGACGGTAGCGGCGGACCTTATCCTCCCCCTGCAGCCAGGCGACGCGGCCCGGTTTCAGGATGAGGTTGGTCGCGTGCCCGGTTCCGGTGGCCTTGCGGCAGCGCCCGCAGTGGCAGTGCGTGAAGCGCGCGACTGCGCCTTGAGCCGCGAAACGGACGGCGCCGCACAGGCAACCGCCTTGGTAGGTCTGGTCGGGCATGATGGTGCCTCCGGTAGCTTGGTGGCGGGGTGAAACTCCAGGGCCACGGTGGCTCGGGCCGGAGTCGACACCCATTATCCATTATACGGTGGCGGGGCCTTCCGACATTTTTTCGCGGGCGGCGACTCCGAGCCCGACCCCTGTGCTTCCCGGCCCCTCCCCCTCTGCGGCTACCATAGCGGGGCCGGGGTGGTCGCGCACTTGGGGTCGGATCAAGTCGCGCCGACGGCGATCAGCAGTTCGCACGGGCCTTCGAAGCCGTCGCGGTCTTCGAAGGCGTGCAGGGCCTCCTCGATCTCTGCCCATTGCACCCTGCTCCGCCTGGGCGGGCGCGGCGAGCGTCTGGTGGAGGGCCCCGAAGGACTCCTGCTCGAATCGCAGACACTCGGCCCGGAGGTCGGCCGAAACCGCGCGTCGGCGGCCTCGACGTGTGTTAGGTGCCGATCGCGGTCGCGCTGGGGCCGCTGATCCTCCCGGCGGTGGCGCTGCCGGTGAACCACATCCCGAAGACGCGGGGCTGCCCAGAGAGGGCTGCCCAGAGATCTGGTTCTGACGCCGCCGGCGACCCGCCGACCCTAGGCGCCCGCGGTGAGGATCTGGCTCGCGACCATCAGCTCGCCGGCCACGCCCGCCGCGAAGACCAAGGTACGCAGCCACGGTATGCCCGCGGTGTAGACGATCGCGTAGATGAGCCGGGCGTAGAAGAACAGGCTCGCCCCGACCGCCGTGACCTCGTTCGAGACACCGATCGACTTCGCGATCAGCACGATCGCGGCGAAGTGCACGAGGTTCTCGGTCATGTTGCGGTGGGCGCGGATTGAGCGCTCCGCCCACGCCGGCAGCGGCGGCGTATCCGCGCGATTGCCGGCGGCGATCGCGAAGCCCCAGTGCTGAAGATAGCCGAGCGTATAGGGGACGAACTGAAACAGCGCGAGAACGGCGCTGGCGTAGAGCATCGTGAGTTCGGTGGTCATCGGTCCCTCCGTCGCGCCTTCGAGCGTTTGGTGGGGGGTTAGGAGCCCCCGCCGCCGGTGTCCGCCTGCGGATCGGACGCCGCGCGCAGGAAGGCCTCGCGCGCGCGCAGGCGGCCGACGTAGTCGCGCAGCCGCACAAACGGTTCCAGTGCGTCGGGCAGCCACATCAGCGTCGATCCCACGGGGATGTCGGCGGCCGAGAAGCGATCGCCGAGCAGGTAGGTCCTGCCGTCGAGCGCGTTATCGAGGACGCGCACGGCTTCGAGGTACCGCTCCCGTGCCCAGGGCACCACGGCCTCGATGCGCTGCGCGGGCGGCAGGATCTTCGTGTGCAGGGTCACCAGCCACGCCGGCGGTTCGAGCGTCCCCGGCACGAAAAACATCCACTGTTCGTAGGCGATGCGCCGCGCGTCGTCGGCCGCCGGGGCGAGCCCCGCCGCGGGGAAGCGGTCCGCGAGCCAGTGGCACATCGCCCCGGACTCGAGCTGGATACGTCCGTCGACCTCCAGGGCCGGCACCCGCCCCAGCGGATGGATGCGCCGGTACTCCGGCGTGTTCGCCCCGCCGCCGAAGAGGTCTACCAGTTCGAGGCGGTACGGGACCCGCAACTCCTCCAGCAACCAGCGCGGGCGGATGGCGCGGGTGCGATGCGTGTAGTGCAGCACGATCTGCATGGCGGCCTCCCTTCGTTTCCGTAACTTGTTATTTACAAGTTACAGAGCCTAACCCAGTGGATTGCAATTAACAAGTCACTACGGAAGGTGTTATCCTGAATCCGTGAAAGCACGCAGAAAAACAGGGACCTCGCTCGCACCAAGCCGCTCGCCCTGCCCCGTCGCCGGGACCCTGGACGTGCTCGGGGACAAGTGGACGCTGCTGGTCGTGCGCGACCTGCTGCTCGGCAAGAGCACCTACAGCGAACTGAACCGTTCCCCGGAGGGGATCCCGACGAATATCCTCGCCGAGCGGCTCAGGCGCCTCGAGCGGGCCGGTATCGTGCACAAGACCCTCTACCAGGAGCGGCCGCCGCGTTACGCCTACCACCTGACCGACAGGGGCCGCGATCTCGGCCCCGTCCTGCGCGCGATGGTGAAGTGGGGCAACCGCCACATCCCCGGGACCCTCGAGCCGCCCGCCAAGGCGATGCGGGCCACGAAGCCGGTGAAGCGCCGCGCGGACTGACGCGGGCGCGGGGCGCGCAACGCGGCGGCCGGCAGGGGCGGGATTCCGGTCGCCGCCGGCCCCCGTCCGGTCACCACCGCAACCGGTGCTCGGCCCCGATCTCGGCGATGCGCGGTGCGGGAACCCCGGCCTCGCGCGCGAACTCGGGCCAGCGCGCGACCGCCTCGACGACCTCCTCCAGTACCTCGGCGGGACGCGCGAGCCCGATCGAGCGGCCCACGCCGAGCAGGTCCGCACGCGTGAAGCCGTCGCGCTTGCCGTTGATGGACATCTGGTGGCGGTTCGTCCAGATCCCGTGGGGGTTGTGGGCGTAGGTGACGTCGAAGGCCGGGGCCAGGCGCCAGCGACCGTCGCGCCCCATGAGGAAGGCGATGTTTTTGGTGTGGTCGTCCTGGTTGCGGGCGACGACGTTGAAGAGCATGCGCCGGTACTGCTGGAGGGCCTCGGCCTTGGTCAGGCGCAGCCGGCGCATGACCTCGAAGGCCTGTTCGTAGCCGTAGGCGCCGGCGGCGTTGAAGTCGTAGTGGGCGACGCCGCACAGGGACTGGAGGTGCAGCTTCCCGCCGTCGTCGCGGTCGAAGCGCCGGGTCAGGAAGTGGGCGCGCCCGCCCTCCTCGAGCAGGCGGCACTCGCGCATCTCGATACCGGCGGCGCTCGCCATGCGGTGGTAGGCGTACTCGATGCGCCCATAGCCCTTCGGCGCGCCGAGTTCGAGGTCCGCGACCCCGTCGAATTTCAGGATCCAGTGGGTGTACCCGGGCGGGACGTCGGTCTGGCCGGAGAGGATCCGGCCCTCATCGTTCATCGCGATCACCGCCTTCGGCCGTGCGCCGCCGGCCGAGGTGCCCACGCGCAGGATGTCGAGCAGCGCGCCGCGGTTGGAGCGCTCGTCGCGGCCCCAGTGCCCCCGGAGCCCGTCCTGGCGACCGACGATGGCCTGCGCCAGCTCGACGAGTTCGCCGACCTCGACCGGTACGGAGCGGTCGAGCGCCGGGACGATCGCCGGCGCGAACTCGAGCGCGCCCATGCCGCGCGTTCCCGTGTAGCACAGGCGTTCGACCGGGCTGAAGCCGGCCGCGTCGCGGCCCGTGCGCGCGAGCCAGGCGTCGATGATGGCGTTGCCGAACCGGTCCGGCAGCGCGTCGGCGAGCAGCCCCGGCAGCCCGAGGAAGGTCTCCCGGGGCAGCGCCGGGAACTCGAAGATCGCACCGTGGGCGCGCTCGAGCGGCATGTGCAGGGGGGCGAGGTCATAGCCCGCGTCGAGGAATTCCGGGGTGAACTCGAAGGCGCCCACCCCGCGCTGCGCGTCCCACGCCACCGCCCCGACCTCGCGGCCCCACAGGCGCACCATCGCCGCGACCGGACTCACCATGATTCGTCGTCCTCCGCGGGTGCCGGAGCGCCCGGCTTCGCCGCGCCCTTGCGCCGTCCCCGGCGCCCGGTCGCCCGCACCCGCGGGCGACCGCGGCGGCGCGCCAGCTCCAGCGGACTCGCCTGCGGCCCGGCGAGCAGCGCATCGAGCGAGTCCAGCGCGCCCAGCTCCCGCAGTACCGCGACCAGGTTCACGAGCTTGCCCTCCCCGGCCTCCAGCGCCTGGATCGTCCCGAGGCTCAGGGTCGTCGCCTTCGCCACCTCGGCCTGCGTGCGGTTGCGCCGCAGGCGCAGCGCACGGATCCGCTCGCCGAGGCGGCGCGCGACTTCCCGGTCCGATAGCGGATCGAGGAAACTCATAACATACAAGTTTATACTTAGTATATCTAAGTTTGCAAGCTTATGATCACTTTTATATGTATAATAAGATCCCGAGAGTCCAGATAGCTTTATCTTAATGTTCGTAATTAATCAACTTATATATTATAATGATTTTAGATATTTTTTTAATATTTCACGGAAAGATCTGCCGCCAGGGTGCGAGAGTCGTGACACATTGCACGGCGACCGTGTTCGCGTTAGCTACCGAGCTGCAGGACATCTAGACGAGGGTGAGCAGTAATAGCGCGGCGGCCAGGAGGATCAAGAGTACGGGCAATCCGAGGCGCGCCCGTAGGCGCTGCACGAATCGATCCATCGGCAGGGCGGTCGGGGCGACGAAATGATGCCCGCAGGTACGGCACGTCCAACGCGTCCCCCGCTGGCGCAGTTCGTCGGACATTCCATACGGACTCGCCACCATCGCGACGATGGCGACCTTCAGGATCGTCCTCCAACTGCGGTGCGGCTCCACTGCCGCGCCGCCGCATCGCGGACAGAGAGGCGTCGCTTCGGCGACGGCGGAACCGGGTAACCCGGGACGATCCTGAGCCGCGGCCGGTGCCCGCCGATTCGGCCCGGTACTCAGGCTGCGACGGGCACCGGAAGGGTAGACGAGCGCCCGAAGCGCAGTCCATAGCTGTCCGTAGGCGGCCATCGAAGTAGCCAGGACGTATCCCGGACCGCGCCCCCCAAGTGCGAGGTGGCCACCCGGGGGAACGCCGTGTCGCAGCAATCCCCAGGGCCCGCGACTGCCGCTGTGAAGATGCAACGCAGCGAGTACCGTCCCGATGAGTCCCCATCCAAGGATCCGCGCCGTTTGCACGATCAGCCCTCCTTCGGACAGATCAGGCACCTGCCAGGAGAAAAGACACCAGGCCGTTATCACGCCGGCACCCGCAAACCCCAATCCCATCACGCCCACCAGCCCGAATTTCGGATCGAGGTATACGAAACGGGGAGCTGCAACGTAGACCAGTACCCCATTTATTGCGAAGACTCCGGCGGCCAGCAGCCAGTCTACACTCGTCAATCGTCTGGAGGCTTGGGATCCGTCCGACGCTGCGGTACTGGTGTCTTCGCTCATGTGCCCTACCCGGCCGCCATCCACCGCGACCCCTTGCCGATCCACACGCCATCCCCTTGCTGGTAATCCTCTAGCGTCGCGTCTATCCCCCTGCTTGAATCGGGCTGCGACAGCTGCAGGACGACGGTCCACTGCGGGCGGAAAGGCGGCATGATCCGGCGAATCGCCGGCTTCCGAAGCGGCAAGTTCTTGCCGCCGGTCAGGCATGTCCGCCACCGATTGCGGATCGAAAGTCCCTTTACGGCCGATCGGCTCCGGTGGGAACGCCCGGAGCCGGCCCGGTACGAAACTTGCTCTCCCTCCCCGCAGGAACGGAGGGACCGTTATGAACCGGATTCTGAAGACGCGACAGTCGACCCTGTTCGGCCTGCTGGGCGGGGCCTTCATCCTCACCGCCGCGGCGCTGTTCTCCCACCAGCGCTTCGGCGTGCTGATCAACCTGCCCGGCCTGCTGATGGTCTTGGGAGGGACCCTGGCCGCCACGCTGGTGAGCCGCCCGATCGGGGACGTGGCGCGCGTGGCGCGCTCCCTGCGCGGGCTGCTGCACGATCCGGAGGTCAACGCCGACACGCAGATCCGCCAGCTCCTGGAACTCGCCCACTGGTACCGCAACGGCAACCTGCCGGCGGCCGAGCGCGTCCTGGAGCAGGTCCGCGACCCGCTGCTGCGCAGCGGCGCGCAGATGGTCATCGACCGCGAACCCCTCGACGAGGTCGTCAAGGTCATGCAGTGGCGCGCGGCCGGCGCCCGCACCCGCGAGCAGGCCGACGCCCAGATCCTGCGCACCATGGCCTCGTTCGCGCCCGCGTTCGGCATGCTCGGGACGCTGTTCGGTCTCACCCAGATCCTCGGGAGCCTCGGGCACGCGGGCCTCGCGCAGATCGGCGCGGGGATGTCGTTCGCCCTGGTCACGACCCTCTACGGCATCGTGCTCGCCAACCTCGTCTTCAAGCCGCTGGCGATCAAGATGGAACGCTGCAACCAGCAGCGTGCGGTGATCATGAACGTGGTGCTGGAGGGGATCGTCCTGCTGCACCAGCGCCGCCACCCGTTCATCATCCGCGACACCCTCACCGCCTGCATGGTGCAGCAGGCGCCCGCGGCGCCGGCCACGGCCGGATTGGCGCATGCGGCCTGAGTGGCGAACCCCCGCGCGCCCGCGCGTGGCGGCGGTCGCGCCGGGCACTGTGGCGCTGCCGATCGAGCCCGTCAAGGAGGACGGCGACGCGGTCTGGCTGCTGAGCTTCGCCGACCTCGTGATGCTGCTGCTCACGGTGTTCGTGCTGCTCTTCGCCTACAGCCGCGTACCCGCGCCGAAGCCGCACCCGGCCCGCGCGTTGCCGGTCCGACCGGCGGCCGCCGCGCCGCCCAAGGCACAGGCGCCCGCCCATTCGGTCGCCCGGCCCCGCCCGCACGCCGCGCCGCCGCCGGCTCCGGTCCGGCCCGCGCCCGTCAATCCACGGGTGGTGCCCAAGGCCCCCGCTCCGGTCCACCGCGCCGCGAAACGCACCCACGCGCCGACGCCCCCGGCCCGCGTCGTTCCCGCGCTCGATTGGCAACCGCCCCACGCGGCCCCGTTGATCCTGCGCCCCGCGCCGGCGCCGCGCGTCCCCTTGGCGCCGGCCCCCGTGCAGACCGCCGTCACCCCGGCCCCGTCGGCCCGGGTCGATAGCACGTCCTCGCACTCGCCGACGCGCCCGCAACCGGTTCCCGCACGCGCGTCGCATGCCGCGGCGCCGGCCGCACATCCGGCCCCGATCATCCTCCCGCAGGACCTGCGCCATCAGGTGCAGATCGTGCGCACCCCCGGCGCGATCAACCTGATCCTCACCGACGACCTCCTCTACCCCGCCGGCGACGCGCAACTCTCCCCCGCCGGGCGCGCCGTGCTCGACCGCATCGCGGCGCTGCTCGCACGAAACCGCTACGCGGTCTCCGTGCAAGGCTATACCGACGACACCCCCATCCACACCGCGCGCTATCCGAGCAACTGGGAACTCTCCACCGCCCGCGCCACCACCGTCGCGCGCTACCTGATCGCCCGCGGCGTGGCCCCCGACCGCCTCAGCGCCGTCGGCTACGGCGACACCCGCCCGCGCGCAAGCAACGCCACCCCCGTCGGGCGTGCCCAAAATCGGCGCGTCACGCTGGTACTCCACCTCCATCGCTCCGCACCGATCGCGAGGTCTTCGTCGAAGGGTCCGTGCGAATCCTCCGGAAATTGCAGGAAGTGAGCTAAAACGACCTCTCCGCGCGTAAGCCACCCCGGATTCCGGCCTACGGCCTGCATCCGGGCTACGAACAGGCATGTGCCGCAATCCGGGGGTGTTTCATGTAGCCCGGATGAAGCGCAGCGCAATCCGGGGACGAGGCCGTCACACGCCCTTGAGGTAGGCCTCGAAGCCCGGACCGAGTTCCGGGTGCTTGCGCGCGTATTCGACGGTCGCCTGAAGATAACCGAGCTTGCTGCCGCAGTCGTAGCGCCGCCCGTGGAAGCGGTAGGCCAGCACCGTTTCCGATTCCAGCAATCGCGCGATGGCGTCGGTCAACTGGATCTCCCCGCCGGCCCCGCGCGGGGTCGCCGCGAGCAGATCGAAGATACGCGGCGTGAGAATGTAGCGCCCCACCACGGCGAGGCGCGACGGGGCCTCGGCCGGGCGTGGCTTCTCCACGATGCTGCGCAGCCGCCCGATCCGCTCGCCCGCGTCTTCCGTGTCGACGATCCCGTACTTGTCGGTATCCGCGGCCGGGACCTCCTCCACGCCCAACACGCTGCAACCGTGCTCGGCGTGCAGGCGCGACATCTGTGCGAGGCACGGATCCGCGCCGCCGTCGATGAGGTCGTCGGCGAGGATCACCGCGAAGGGATCCTTCCCGACCACCGGCCGCGCGCACAGCACCGCGTGCCCCAGACCGAGGGCCTCGGGCTGGCGCACGTACACGCACGACACCCCCTCCGGGACCACGCCCTGCACGATCTCGAGCAGCTCCCGCTTGCCGCGCTTCTCCAGCTCCGACTCCAACTCGTAGTTCTTGTCGAAGTGATCCTCGATCGCCCGCTTGCTGCTGCTGGTGACGAAGATCAGCTCGCGCACGCCGGCCGCCACCGCCTCTTCCGCCGCATACTGGATCAGCGGCTTGTCGACGATCGGCAACATCTCCTTCGGCGTCGCCTTGGTCACCGGCAGGAACCGCGTCCCCATCCCGGCCACCGGAAACACCGCCTTGGTGATCGCGCCCACGCTCATCGGGGCACCCGACCCGGCCGAATCGCCCCGCAGGACACCTCACTCCGGTGCCGGGCACACACGATCACGCCCGTCTCGCATCCTGTCATCTGCTCCTCCTGGCCATCTCGGTCCGGCCTGCCGCCATTCCCACCCCTCGCCGGCACGCAAACCCCGCTTTTCCCTCCCCCGCGCTCAAGGGAGGGCTCCGGAGCGAAGCGGCCGCCGGGACCTCTCCCGGCCTGCGGCCGGCCGTCGATACCGGCCGTGATGCCGATCGCGGCGGGGTCCTTCCGCGCCGCAACTCTACAACATTTGATGCGGATATTCATGCCTCGCCGACGCATGCCGCAACGACCGCCGGACAAGTGCGGGCCTGGTCCGCGGGGCCCCTCGGCGGCCTTTGCGCCGGCCCCAAAAAAGGTCTATCTTTGGGACCATTCGGACCCGGGTACGATTCGGCATGAAACTCAGCGAATGCGTAAAACCGATCAGCTACCTCAAGAGCCACACGGCTGAAGCGATACGTGGCGTCGCGGAGGGCCGCCAGCCGATCGTCATCACCCAGCACGGGGAAGCCAGGGCCGTGCTGCAGGACATCACCGACTACGAGCAGACCCAGGAGTCCCTGGCACTGCTCAAGATGCTGGCCCAGAGTTCCGGGAGCCTGGCGCACGGCCGCACCAAACCCGCCAGAAAGGCCTTTGCCGACGTGCGCCGCCGCATCAGGAAACGGAGCGGGTGAAGCGTTACCGTGTCCGGGTCGTCGAGGACGCCGAACGGGACCTGATCGACATCTACACATACGTCGCAGCCAACGACTCGGCGCAGAACGCGCATCACGTCCTCGATCGACTCGAACACCTCTGCCTGAGTCTCGCCGAGCTACCCGACCGCGGCCATGTGCCGCCGGAACTCGATCGCATCGGGGTGACCACCTACCTCGAGGTCCATTTCAAGCCGTACCGCGTGATCTACCAAGTCACCGGCCGCAACGTCGACATCCACTGCGTGCTGGACGGCCGCCGGGACCTGCAGACACTGCTGCAGCGACGGCTGTTGCGATAAGCGCCGAGCGTACCCACACGCCGATCGCGGCACCCGTAGGGCGGACCTCGGCCCGCCACGGCGCCGGATCGAAACGACATCTGCCCGATCCACGTCGCCGGCTCCGTCGGGCGGGCCTCGGCCCGCCGACGACGCCCGATCCGAAACGACATCAGACCGGACCACAGCATCGGCCTCGTAGGGCGGGGCTTGCCCCGCCGACGGCGCCCGATCCGAACGACGCCATTCCGGTCGACGACGTCGGCCGGGCAAGCCCGGCCCTACCCCACCTCCCACGCCGACCCGGGCACCCGTAGGGCGGGGCTTGCCCCGTCGACGACACCCGATCCGAACGACGTCAGACCGGTCCACGGCCACGGCCGGGCAAGCCCGGCCCTACCCCACCTCCCACGCCGACCCGGGCACCGGTAGGGCGGGGCTTGCCCCGCCGACGACGCCCGATCCAAACGACGCCATTCCGGTCGACGACGTCGACCGGGCAAGCCCGGCCCTACCCCACCTCCCAGGCCGACCCGGGCACCGGTAGGGCGGGGCTTGCCCCGCCGACGGCGCCCGATCCGAACGACGTCAGACCGGCCCACGGCCACGGCCACGGCCACGACCGGGCAAGCCCGACCCTACGCCGGCGCGCGGTTCAATTGGACGACGTTGTCCGGCGCGCGTCCGGGCGCGCCGAACTCGGGCACGAGCGCGCGCAGCAGCGCGTCCACCCGCTTCTCGTCGTACTCCGCGCACGCCCGCTCCAGCTCCTCGAGCCCCGCGGAGAGCTGCGACCACTCGGCGCGGCGTGCGCGCGCCAGCAGGATCTGCGCATGGGCCGTCGGCAGCAGGTTCTCCTGGTCGTGGAACAGCTCCTCGTAGAGCTTCTCGCCCGGCCGCAGACCGGTGTAAGTGATCGCGATCTCCTCGTGCGGCTCGCGCCCGCTCAGCCGGATCATCTGCTCGGCCAGATAGCGGATCATGACCGGCTCGCCCATGTTGAGCACGAAGATCTCCCCGCCCTTCCCCATCACCGCCGCCTGCAGGATGAGCTGGCACGCCTCGGGGATGGTCATGAAATAGCGCGTGACCTCCGGGTGCGTCACCGTCACCGGCCCGCCGGCCTCGATCTGGCGGCGGAACAGCGGCACTACACTCCCGGCCGAGCCGAGCACGTTGCCGAAACGCACGGTGATGAAACGCGTCGTCGACTGCTGCGCGAGCCCCTGGCAGATCATCTCCGCCGCCCGCTTGGTCGCGCCCATGACGTTGGCCGGATTGACCGCCTTGTCCGTGGAGATCAGCACGAAGGCCTCGCAACCGTGCCGGTGGGCCGCCTGCGCCATCACCCGCGTGCCGAGCACGTTGTTGCGCACCGCCTCGCGCGTCTGCCCCTCGAGCATGGGGACGTGCTTGTAGGCCGCCGCGTGGAATACCACATCGGGGCGCAGGCCCTGCATCAGGTGCTCGACCGCGACGCGGTCCGTGACGTCGCCCAGGCAGGGGTGGATCTGCAGCGCCGGGTACCGCTCGCGCAGCTTCATCTCCACGTCGTAGAGATTGAACTCGCCCTGCTCCAGCACCGCGATCGCCGCCGGTCCCAGACGCGCGATCTGGTGGCACAGTTCCGCGCCGATCGACCCCCCGCCGCCGGTGACCAGCACCATCTTCCCCGAGAGCCCCTCGTGCAGCGCCGCCCAGTCGAGCGCCACGGGCTCGCGCCCGAGCAAATCCTCAATGGCCACCTCGCGCAGTTCCCCCAGCGCCGCCCGTCCCGACACCACCGCATCCATCGGGGGCAGCGTCCGCACCGGCACCCCGGCCCCGGCGCACAGATCCACGACGCGACGCATCTGACGCGCGGTGGCCGAGGGCATCGCCACCACGATGGACTCCACGCCGTGGCGCACCACGAGTTCCGGGATCGCCTCGCAATCCCCGAGCACGCGCACGCCGTGGATCTCGCTGCCCCGGCGCGCGGGGTCGTCGTCCACGAACCCCACGGGCTCATAGGTATGCTCGGGCGCCCGCAGCATCTCGCGCGCGAGCATCTCCCCCGCCCGGCCCGCGCCGACGATCAGCACCCGCCTGCCTGCCTGCGTGTAGAGCCTGCGGTCCTTGAGCCAGCGATACAGCAGCCGCGGGCCGCCGAGCAGCGTGCCGAGCAGCAGCGCATAGAGCGGGAACACCGAGCGCGGCACGCTCTGAAGACGCATGAGGAAGAAGATGAGCACGGCCGAGACCAGCATACCCATCGACACCGCCCAGCCGATGCGCACGAGATCCGGCAGCGAGGCGAACCGCCACACCCCGCGGTAGAGCCCGAAGTACCAGAAGAACCCCGCCTGCACCACGAACACCACCGGCAGCGCGTAGAGCGCATGGCGCAGGAACGGCTCCGGCACGGACTCGAGATTGAAGCGCAGCCAGTAGGCCCCGAGCCACGCCAGCGGGATCATCGCCAGATCGTGCACCACCGCCGCCACGCGGCTGCGCAGCCGGGCCAGGATGCGGTTCATCGACCCCTCACCCCCTCTCGCCGTGCCGATTCCCGAGGCGCCCCATACTACTCCACCCCCGCGCGCTCACAAACCGCGCACCGGCGCGCCCGACGCCCGCCGACAGCGACCGGACCCCGCGGGTTTACCCGCACGCCGATGCGCCACCCGAACCCGCCGTCCCCCGCAGACCCGGCCCTGCCCGCCCGGCGCCGGGCCGGGGAGAGGGGATCAATCCACGGCACGACCTCCACCCCGCACTTCCCGCGTTTCCGCCGATCCGGCGTAGGGCCGGGCTTGCCCGGCCGACGACCTGCCAACCTGCACAAAACCCGGCCAGCCACCGCGCCGCCGGACCAACCCATGTCCCGTCGCTCTCGCGGCCGAACTGCATCTATGCTCCGCGCGGTTCGGCGAGCGGATCGATGGGCTTCAGCCCTGGAAACCGCTTGACGTCATGATCGCAGGAATAGGCGGTGTAGACATGTTCCAGGGCGAGAGCGGCGATAGGCGCGTCGGCGGTCGAGTTGCCGCCGGAGCCGGTCCGCATCAGAAGATTGCGCAAGATCCGCCAGTGGGAAGAACCAGGGGTGAGGACGGTGACGACCGGCTGACTCAGCCACTGGTCCACCTAGGGAGTGGCGCCTTCCACCCTCAATGGGCGTTCGAAAACCCGCCCGGAGGTCGTCATGCGTTGGTCCTCGATCGTCAGGGTCGTTCGCCCCGATGGACACCTCGGCTCGCCCCATCGATGTCATAACTCCTGCTCGTCGATTCCGGCGGTCTTCATCAGGTGCCTCAGCAGGCCGATCTTCAGCGGGCTGTTACCATGTACCGGTACGGAAATGCGCACCGCGCTTCCGGCCTTGACGTAGATGTGATGGCTCCCCTTGGTTCTTCGCAATTCCCAGCCCTTCTTTTCAAGCAACTTCGCGAACTCTTTACCCGAGATCGCCTTCACACCGCGATCTCCAGAATCTTGTCTTTTTCCGTTATCGCAACATCTGCAACATCCACGGACAAACACCCCTCGACGGCTTCGTAGATGTTTCCGAGAAGCTCATCGAACGTCTCTCCCTGCGTGGCACAGCCGGGAATGGAAGGGACTTCGGCCCAATAGCCTCCCTCCTCCGCCTCATGAATGATTACCTTCAGTTTCATCGATTCACCTCCCCTCCGCTTACTGAACAGTTCCCGAAAGCGCCAGCCCACACTCATCACTATCCGGGAGGCGGCCGCCGCATCCTCCGACTCCCCGCCTGCAATCTGAAAGCCGTGTTCAATGATCTCGCAGATAAACGATCACAAACCGAAGTCCTGCGGTCGCCCAGCGCGCCCCGCCAGAATCGCCCATCAACACATCCACAAGGGCGTTCGCGCCAACCACGACCGATCATTCCCCGCCACGCAGCAGCGCCATCAATTGGTCCGTACGCCACGGTATGGTCGCACACCCCCGCGCGCGGGTGAATCGATCCTTCCGCCCCGGCCGCCGTCCCCTCGGCGCACCGGCCCTGCGGATGACGATGCGCCCCTCCTCGACGTCGAATTCGACCTCGCTGCCCGGCTTCAATCCCAACGCTTCGCGGATTCTCTTCGGAATGGTGATCCGCCCCCTGCTCGTGACGATCGTACCCATAGGCTGTTCCGTCAGACTTGCTCATTCCTGCCTAAACAGGAACAAAGCTGACTTCCTGCTTCGTCGAGGACGGTTTCACCGCGCTCTTGCGAGCGCGGCCAGAGCCTTCCTCTCCACAGGCTGAAACCGTGGAACTCACGGCCATGTTCTTCAGGTTGATCGCGGCGTTCACGTCGCGATCGTGGACGATGCCGCAAGCCGGGCATGTCCATTCGCGCACAGACAGCGGCAAGGCTTCCAGCTTGTGCCCGCAAGCCGAGCACGTCTTGCTGCTGGCATAGAAGCGATCCGCCACCTTCACGACGCCGCCGCGCATCGCGGCCTTGTACTCCAATTGCCGCCGGAACTCGAAGAAGCTCATGTCGGCGATGGAGCGGGCCAGGTGGCGGTTCGTCATCATGCCGCGCACGTTCAGATCCTCGATGCCGATGGTGTGGAACCGGCGGGCGAGGTCCGTTGTGAGCTTGTGCATGGCGTCCGAGCGGACATGGGCGATGCGGGCATGCAGCTTCGCCAGTTTGGCTTTGGCCTTGCGCCGGTTGCTCGATCCTTTCTGCTTGCGCGACAGGCTCCGCGAGAGCCTGCGCAAGCGGTCCAGCAGCGCCTTGTGAGCTTTCGGGCCGGGGATGGTTTCTCCCGTCGAGAGCGTCGCCAGCGCCGACACGCCCAGATCGACACCCACCGCGCCTTGGTTTTCGGCTTTTGGCAGATGCGAACTGTCGGGCGTGTCAACAGTGATGCTGACGAACCACTTGTCGGCCACACGGGAGACCGTGGCCGACATGACCTTTCCGGTGAAGCGCAACGTCTCGCGCATGCGCACCCAACCGAGATTCGGGATACGCAGGCGTGAACCGTCGATGTCGAACTGGTCGTTGGTGAGCGTGAAGCGGTCGTGCACGCCCTTCCTGCGGAAAGTCGGATAGCGGGCACGGCCCGCGAAGAAATTCTGAAATGCCTGCCCCAACTGGATGATCGCCATCTGCGGCGCGTTCTTGGTCACTTCCAGCATCCAGGGGAACCGCTCGCGCTTGATGGCGTTCAACTGGCGGCGCAGCGCTGCCTGCGAAGGTTTTGGCAAGCGGTTGTCGGCCTTCCATGCCTCGTACTGGCGCTTCCACTCGGACAGCGCCCAGTTGTACGCGAACCGCGCCGTGCCCGCCGCGCGGGCCAGATAGGTGGACTGCACGTTGTTTGGGTCGAGCGCGATTTTGTGTGCGATCAGCATTGCGACGCCTCCACCGCAGCACGCACGCCGTCGAGCAGCTTCTGGTTCTTGCGTGAGCGCGAGCCGTAGAGCCGAGCGCTGAACACTGTGATGATCTCCAGAACGTCCTTCGCCAAATCTTCCTCGAACGTCGTGTCCTCGCCTTGGTTGAGAATCACGACCTCGACGCCCCTGGCCTCGCAGATGACGAACACCAGTTCCGCGCCGAAACGCAACAGTCGGTCTTTGTGGGTGATGACCAAGCGCCCTACTTCGCCGTTGATAATCGCATCCAGCAGCCGCTTGAGGCCCTTCTTGTGATAGTTCATGCCCGAACCCAGGTCGGCAATGACCTCGAACGTCCAGCCTTGCCGGGCGCAGTACATCTCAAGCACCTGCTTCTGTCGCTCCAGATCCTCCTTCTGGTCGTGACTTGACACGCGGGCATAGGCGATGGTGCGACGTGCTGCCTCGGGCGCATGGAACTGTTCCGGCCGCAGCCGCGCCAAGTCGTAGCGCCGACGCCCACCCGGCGTGCGCTCATCAGGGACGAGCTTGCCTTCGCGCTCCCAGCGCCGCAGTGTTTGCGCGGAGACGCCCAGGAACTCGGCGGCTTCGCGGATGCTGACCATCTTACGCGACATGTACACAACATACATTAAAGCGCAGGAATGCGCAACTATTCAGTGAACTGTTCGAGCCCCTATCTCCAACGAGTTCCTCCTCATTCACGGTAATACCCGCGCGACCAGACGACAGGCCGGGCCGTGCCCCAACCCTTCACCGACACCGCGGGCCCACTCATTCCCGCGGCATCGACCACCGCAGATTTTCCGTTCGCCCGTGGCCCCCGACCCGGATCGCCGCCGCCCCCTCTGCTCAGCCGTATAAGCCCGCGAAAGAAAAGCGGGGCGCGCGATTTCCGCCGGGGCGTTGCGCTACCCCCGCGCAAGCCCGCCCCCCTCAGGGCGGCCAGGGCGGGATGATCCCCGCCGGCGAAGAAACAACCTTCGGCCACGACATCCCCACGCACACCCCCAGCTCCCACCGAGCCACGTAGGGCCGGGCTTGCCCGGCCGAGGCGGTTGACCGTCCCGACGCCGTATGTACGGGTGTCGTCGGCGGGGCAAGCCCCGCCCTACGCCCGCCGATCGTTAGGCGTCCGGCGCCGGATGGCGTGGCAGCCGGTTGACAGTACCCGAACGCCGCCAAATAATTGGATTCGTTCGTCCCTGCCCGGAAGCCGAGGGTTCTGATCGATCATGACAAATTACCGCGATCTGATCACGATCGAGCCCGGAAAGAGGGGCGGGAAGCCCTGCATCCGTGGAATGCGGATCACGGTCTACGATGTCCTGGAGTATCTCGCCTCGGGAATGACCCCGGAACAGATCCTCGCCGATTTTCCATATCTCACGCCGGACGACATCCAGGCCTGCCTGAGCTACGCCGCCGACCGCGAACGCCACCAGTTGGCATCCACCGCGTGAGACTGCTTTTCGACCAGAACCTGTCACCGCATCTGGTTGAATCGCTATCGGATCTGTATCCCGGCTGTGTCCATGTCCATAGGGTCGGGCTGGGTTCCGCCTCTGACAGTGAAGTCTGGGAGTACGCCCGCAAAAACGACCTGATCGTCGTCACCAAAGATGCGGACTTCCATGAGCGTAGCCTCCTCCTGGGCGCACCGCCCAAGGTCGTGTGGATCCGGCGCGGAAACTGCTCCACTGCCACCATCCTCGAAATTCTGCGCCGGCACGACCAAGACAGCCGGGAACTCGCCCTGCGTGAAAGCCGTCACTCGAACATCCCCCCGCCTACTTCAACCCGGCCGTCTTCAAACCCCTCCGCCGCTCCAGCACCTCGATGCCCGCGAATACCAGCCCGTATCCCGCCAGCCAGACCCCGATCAACCCCCACTGCCAGCCCACCCCCATCCCCCGCGAACCCAGGGCGCTCGCCACCGCCGCCGCCATCAGCCCGTATTCGGCCAGCACCGTTCGCCGGTGGCCCCAGCCGAGCTGCACGAGGCGCTGGTAGTAGTGGCTGCGGTGCGCGCGCCACACCCGTTCGCCCCGCAGCGCCCGCCGCGCCAGCGTCACCGTGGCGTCGGCGATGAACGGCGAGAAGATCAGCACCGGCACCCAGATCGCGAACAGCCCCGCGCGCACGCCCCACAACGAGGAGGCCGCCGCGAGGTATCCCAGCACCGGGGCGCCCGCATCGCCGAGGAAGATCCGCGCCGGCGGGAAGTTGTAGATCAGGAATCCGCCCGCCGCCGCGGCCACCACCGCGTTGAGCGCGGCGAAACCCGGCGCGTGGCCGAGGGCGCCGAGCGCCGCGAGCCCCCCGAAGCCGAACACCGCCATCCCGCCCGCGAACCCGTCCATACCGTCCATGAAGTTGTACAGGTTCACGAACCACACCGCGAACAGGACGGTGACCGCAACGCCGAGCGCCGCGCCCGGCTCGAACACCGCCCCGGGCACCGCGATCGGCCCGAAGCGCAACCCGCCCGCGACCGCGAGCCCCGCCGCCAGGACCTGCGCCGCGAGCCGCCATCCCGCCCCGAGCCCCCGCCGGTCGTCGACCACCCCCACCGCGACCAGCAACGCCCCGCCGGCCGCAATCCAGGCCAGCCCCACGGGAAGCGCGCCGCCCACCGCCGCGATGGACGCCGCTACGACGATCCCCGCCACGACCGCCACACCCCCGCTGCGCGGCACCGGCGCGGAGTGCAAAGAACGCTCGTTCGGATGATCGAGGACGTGCAGGCGGGAGTCGGGCGAGAGAAAGCGGCGCGTGAGCCCGAGTGCCACCACGAACGCCGCCGCAACCGCAACCCACGCGGTCACGTGTCCGGCCCGCACCGGTACGCGCGGCCGATCACCGTCCGCCCCCTCACCCGCAGCCCGACAGCCCCGGCCACGCCCGATCAGCCGCCCACGTCGGCCGGCGTCGGGCGGAAGGCGCGCGGGCGAAACCCCAGATCGCGAGCCGCCTCCTCGTGTCCGAACACGAGGTCGCGGTTCATCCGCTCCGCCATCTCCGGCGTCCACCCGCGATAGCGCGGCAGGAGCCGAAGCCCGCGCACGCCGAGGCGGAAGGCCCAGAGCGGCACGCGCGGCATGCGCGCCGGCCGACCCGTCGCCCGGCAGATGCGCGCGACCATCTCCCGATACGCGAGCGTCTCGCCTCCGGACAGCGTATAGAAGCGATTGCGCGGCGCCGTCGACCCGAGCGCGGCCACGCAGGCCGACGCGACGTCCTCCGCATGCACCGGCTGGCGCAGACCGGACGCCTCACCGAGCAGCGGGAAGAAGCCGAATCTACGCACGAAACGCGCAATCTCTGCGACGTTGCGATCGCGCCCCCCGCCGTAGACCAGCGTCGGCCGGAGGATCACCCATTCCACCCCACGCCCCGACGCCCAACGGGTCAACCGCTCCTCCCCTTCCGCGATCCGCTGTGCCGTATCCCGCTCGGCGCGATCCTTCGAATCCCCCTTCACGAAACGGCTGGTCGACGACAGCGCGACGATGCGCTGCGCCCCGTACGACTCGAAGAGCGCCCGATAGCCCTCCACGACCCAGATCGGCGCAATGCAGATCCAAAGCGCGATGGCCGATGGTGCTTCCACATCGCTCGCGGCCCCGCCCGACCCCTTGTCGACCGCCAACCGCCGCCATTCCACCCCCGCAGGAACACCGGCCACAGGTCGGCGCGAGAACACCGTCACCCGCCGGCCGCTGCCGGCCAGCCGCCGCAGCAGCGCATCCCCCACCGCCCCGCCGCCGCCGAGCACCCCGACCTGCTCCATCACCTGGTCTGCGACAACCACCCCCCGCGGACTTCCCACCTGTAGGGCCGGGCTCGCCCGGCCGAGGCCATCAAGAGATCCCCCCCATCCCGCCAAACCACCCAAGCCCCACGCCCCCCCCGAAACCATCCGTGCCCGAGCCCACACCAGACGCCACCGCCCGCGCCCAACGACACGCCCGACCCTACCCGTCGCCCGGCGGACACCCCCCCGCACCCTTGACGCCCCCCCCACCCCCCCCCGACACCGA